>Garth_p1__coassemble_583_pt1 | contig 47335 bp, 46 predicted proteins | sample Garth_p1__metabat2_high_PE_016 | metagenome-assembled genome bin Garth_p1
TACACTTTTTTAGTTCTTTTATACTAGTATTATACTAGATTTTTTTCAATTTGTAACGTGTAAATGAAAACTTTTTGTTACTTTTCTTACAAAGAATTTGTGAATTTTAACGGGAGTGTAATATATAGTATACTAAAAATATGGAAATAGAGTTATCTATTAGCTTTATAATTGACAGTGTAAGGTTTTATGGATAAACTAGGCTTATAAATGTAAATTAAAAGGCTTATTGGTTTAAGGAATGCAGCCTTTGCTATACATTGAGCAAGGGGATAAGTCTAAATGATAAGTAGCTAGATAAAAACAGCTTATGATTTGGCAGGGTATAAAAACTTTATGAGCCATAAATGTTGATAATAAGGAAGTGAGATATATGCTTGAACAATTTGCGAGAACGGAGCTGCTTTTAGGAAGAGCTGCCTTAGATAAGCTACGTCAATCCCATGTGGCAGTTTTTGGCATTGGTGGTGTAGGCGGTTATACGGTAGAGGCGTTGGCACGTAGTGGTGTAGGACACTTCACTTTAGTAGATAGTGATACAGTAAGTATTACCAATCTGAATAGACAAATTATAGCGTTACAGGAAACAGTAGGCCAATACAAGGTAGATGTTATGGCAGAGCGTATTCATAGCATAAATCCTGATGCTGTAATAGAAGTGCATAAATGCTTCTTTCTGCCTGAAAATCAGGAGCAGTTTGATTTTTCTAAGTATGATTACGTAGTAGATGCAGTAGATACTGTAGCGGCAAAAATTGCTATCGTTATGCAGGCCAAGGAGGCAGGCGTTCCTGTTATTAGCAGTATGGGCGCTGGCAATAAAATGAATCCTGCTATGTTTGAGGTAGCAGATATTTATAAGACATCTGTTTGTCCTTTAGCAAGAGTAATGCGCCAGGCTATGAAAAAGCGCAACGTTAAGCATTTGAAGGTAGTTTATTCTAAGGAGCTACCCTTAAAGCCTGCTCCTGAAATGGCTGTTGCCTGCGCAGAAGAAGGCGTGCAAAAGCGTAGCCTGCCCGGAAGTATAGCCTTTACTCCCTCTGTAGCAGGTCTTATCCTAGCCTCAGAGGTGGTAAAGGACTTAGTGGATTATCATCCGCAGTACGAATAAAGGTATTGGGTAATAGCTATTTATATATTGTTAGTAGCGAGGCTGAAATTTGTATTGCAAATATGTACTTATCAATGGTTGTAAGGAAACTTTGCATTAAGAGCGATGGTAATTGAGGATATGTTTTTACTCGTTATCAATGAAGAATATTGGTTGTGAATAAAAAATGTAAAAAGGCGCTAATTTGAGAAAATACTCAAATTAGCGCCTTATCTTTGTTTATGAAGCTAGTTTTGTCCCAGTTTCTTTTGGTGTGTGGAGTTATTAATTACATAACACCTGTAACTATCTTTTGTTCTACAGCTTTATTTGTAGTCTGTGCTTTGTTGTTGGCTAATAATGTAGCTTGTGTTTTTAGACGCTGACGTATTTTGGCAATAAGGCTGTCTGACTCAACAACTTTTACTAAGTGCCCCATGCCTAAAATGCGAATCAAGAGCTCTATTTCATCAGTCTTATAATAGGTAATAGTCATTTTATAGACAACAAGGCTTTTGGCTTGGCTAATAGTTTGCTTTTTTTGTACAGCTTCACGCTGAAAGATGCAGGAGCTTTTATCCTTTCTTGCAAATTCTACCTCCTTTTCATAATCAGAAAAGGCTATAAGAGCGCGCTGTAGAGCGTTACGAGAATCATAAATTTCAATTACTGCAGTAAGCTTATTGGGCTTTAGCTTGCGTGCTTCCATGAGCTCTTTAGCAGGAATTGGATATACAGATTTGCAATTATCCTTTATATTACTCATATTATATATTCCGTATGAGCCATTGGTGACTGCTAATAGTCTGAACTTATCATTTTTGGGAGAGTATTCAATACGTAAGGGTATAACGTTTTCTACAGTATATAAGCGATTATCTTTGTTTGCCAAATAATCAAAGCTCAGATAACGGTGTTTTTTTAGAGCATTGAGGACTGTGTAGAAATTGCTTTGATAAAGCTGGCTACTATAATCATCGCCATCGGTAAACTGGTCAAAGCAAACTACTGTATCGGCATTGTAAAGGGGCGTATACTCCTGCAGGCTTTGGCACAGCTTTTTTTCTTCTGCCACACTTACAAAGAGCTTGAAGCGCGGGTCCTCGGAAATAGTGCGTAGCCAGCGTTTTTCCAGACTAGTCTGGGGACGGGTTACATTGCTGAGGGTGGTAGTATAATTTCCGGATTCGTCCTTTTTGAACAAATGCCACAGCTTATAAAGCTTGCCGTGGATTTCGTTGTAGCGGGTATTGATTATCTCTTCAGCGCGGTTATCTGGATTGTCGCTATAGTTATCGTCAAGCAAGTCCTGATATTTACTATATATTGATTCATCCGTAATAATATTTCTGATGCCTTTACCACTGATGGACTTATTTTCAGGATTAGCCTTATCATATTTGACAGCTGAGTTAATGATTTTACGCACTGTTTTGAAGTAACCGCTATAGATTCTATGAAAAAGAGGATTAATATTTTGAGCTTTAGACATTTTTTCCCTCCTCTCGGTAGATATCATACATGGAATTCATACATTGTATATCCTTAAAGAATTTTTCCTCAAGAGCTTTATCCTCAAAACTGATGCTTTCGATGCGTGTTATGTAGCTTCTCAGCCAGGGGAACATTTCGCCCGGGTTAAAGAGTTTGATGGTATAGGTAGCTGTTTGCGCTTCATCGTCATAGATAAGCTGTCCTTGACGCTTTTCACGCTCCAAACGATTTTTGATGAAGAATTCATTGCTGCCTATATGAAAGACCACTTCGACACCTGTGGGCTGAGGGTAATCCTCTTTATAGAGGGTTGTGGACATGCTCCAGATATATTTGGTAAAGCTGTCGCTGTCTTTTAATATTTCGTCAAAGTTGATACAGCAAAGTATCTTTTTATCATCCGGCTTTTGCATTTCAGCTTTAACCCTACCTAAACGCTCTGCTTCAGGCAAGGTAGTGACGTCTTTGATTTTGAAGACGTTATCCAGCATGAAGAAGTCGTAACGCTGCTTGGAGCAATAGTAGGCTAAAAGATAGGTACGTCCAGAATCAGTACTGCGATAAATTTTTAAGGGCAGTACTATTTCATTTTTTGTACCGATAAAGGTGTTATTAGGCTTACAGAGATTTAGGTTTACCAGCTTGTGATAATAGATAGCGTCTAGCAGCTGGTAAACAATTTCTGTATTGATGGCCTGAGCAATGTAATGATGCTTAAAGACAAAGGGAGAATCTTGCTGCTCCTCCTGCAGGTCAAGAAGGGTACTGCCAAAAAAGCCGATGTTTCCTGCCTCGGAAAAATATTGAATAGCAGAAAGAGTATCATCAGTCAAGTGGATGCTGCTATTTAAAACATAGGTTAGAGGCTTATTTTTGGTAATCCTTAGTAGACCTAGCTTTACATATTCATCAAGAATATAGCGGAGCTGGTCCTCGGTTATGACGGATGAAGGGTAGATTTCTGAATAATTATTGTCCAGAATATTTAGCATTTCCTCTTTAGTGTATTCCTTGGGAACAAATTTTGCCTTGCTGCCTGTGCCGATCTTTTGCTCACAAAAAAGACTGATGGGCTGATGTGCCTTGCAGGAATAATTGCCGTTGGAAAATTTAATAATATTGTCTACTGTGCTAAGCTCTGCCGCAACGCTTTCAGGAGTAGGGTTTTGGTAGAAGCAGATGAAGCCTTCTTCATCCATAAGTGTATCAAGAGTATATTGTTCATTGGGTATCAAGGCCTTGATTAAAAGAGAGCTATCAGCAAAGGAATAGGTTTTGCTGTTCTTGTCATAATTAATCAGCTTTTGGTCCACATAATGCTGTAGTATTGTTTCAGAATCATTTTCAATATAATCGTCGAAAACATTTTCCTTGTAGAAGTAATCGTTGTTAAGGATATGGAGAATTTTAGTTTTGGACACACCTTCTGGATGCTCGCGGAGCAGGTCCATAAGGTAAAAATGCATGGTCATCTGTATGGATTTAAATGAACGAGTTTTTAAGGGCATATAGAAGGGATTGCTAGGAACCTCATGTGCGTCCAGCTTTAAAAAGTGAACATATTCAGTTTTATCCTTCCTAGTGCTGTGGGAAAAGCTGTTCAGCCAGTTGTCAATTCTACGCAAATAGTCGGCATAGGTAGAGCTGGTGACTGCATTACCTTTCTTCTGCTTGTTATCTTTATTTTTGTTTTCAAGAAAATCTGAACGACGCTTATAGCCATAGATAAAAAAACTTCTAATATAGCTACGTGCTGTTTGAAAGCTTTGGATTAGTTCCTCGTGTGATGACGCCATCTGCATAACCCTCCTAGTCTATTTTTAATGCAGCTTCAACCCATGCTACAGTAAAGGTAGTATTACTATATTATAGCATAGTAAGCTGGAGTTGATGAGCTGAACTATGTCAATATTGGAAGATGGATTTGTATTCTGGTTGTTTACAATATTTGTCAATTAAGGATTGGTTGCTGCTATCTTCTGTTTTCTGCAAACATTTTGGGATATAGGTAATGATAATAAAGGAGCTGCCGATTTTACCGACAGCTCCTAAAAGTGTTGTTTCGCAAATTTGTTTTGGGAGTCTTTGTGCTACTATGTTTATTTCCTAGTTCTAAATGAGTGGAATCCTGTGTAAGCAGTGATGTTTATTATGGAAGACTTGTGTAGGCTATGCCTTCAACTTTTGGGGCAGTACATAGGCTACAGCCATGAATACCAGGCTTAAAGCCAGCAGTCCCTCGTGACCAATGGTCAGCACAGAGGGAATATTAGGCGCAATTTTGAAAAGGGTTACCTTACCCATATCCATTGCATTGTAGAGGCCGGTGCTAACCCACCAGCCATAGCTGATAGAGAAGAGCCACGCACCCGCAAGACCACCAACTACTACACCTAGGGTTTTGATTTTATTGGCATAGGTGAAGGAAGCCAAAGCAGTACCAGGACAGTTGCCAATGGCGCCGAAGCCCAGACCGAAGATGGCTCCGCCAAGAACAACGGCTGCATTCATAGCTTTAATGCTGAAATGACCAGTGTTGAAAAATCCCATCATGTTAGCTGCTGCAATGAGGGCGCCTGCAAAGCCTATAGCAAAGAGGATGGTTTTCATTACTGTGAAATCTTCTAAGCGAAGCATTGCGCGGATGTTTTTTCTATATGCTGCGCCTGCGTTGTAGAGAGCGAAGCCGAATAGGCCGCCTAGCAGCATGGCTAGAATAATCTTAGTCATAGTTATTTACCTCCTTGGTACAGCTTTTTGATAATCAGTGCAGTGGGAATGGCAGTGGCAAAAACGGCTGCTGCAAAAACGTAGCCGCTGATGCTGCTTTGGCTCATACCGCTCATCATATGACCGCTAGTGCAGCCACCTGCCATGCGGGAGCCGTATAAAATAAGGGCACCGCCTAAAGCGCCAGTGAAGAATTGTCTAGCTGCGCTAACATTAGTTTTTTCTAAAGCTGCTTCAGCTTCATATTCATCTTCTCTTTTTCTAAGTTTGCTGGCAATAAAAGCACCTGCTGGAATTGCCAAAACAAAGATGAAATCATAGTTCATGGGATTTTGCATGGAGTTAATCAGCTTGCCCTTACTTTTAGCATAGTACTCATTGCTGCTAGTCCACTTACCAGGCTCAATCTCTTGCACTATTTGGGAATCAACCTTGCTGTGCATTAAACCAGAGAACATGGAAAATTGGGTAGAAACACCAACGGGCTTTACTAGCAGTGCCGCCAGAAAGAATACAAAACCTAATAATAATGCTTTGGGTAACCATTTTTTATTCATTATATATAACCTCCTAAAGTATTTTTCGTTTTCCTTGAGTATAGTTTATCAGCTTTATAGGATTATATAAGTGACTAAGTCACTTTAAAGAATGGCTTTCCAAGCATTTTTAAGAAAATTTGACGAATATTTATAATTATCTTATGATTGGAGTAAGATATTGAGGTTATTTTAAGTTCCGTGGTTATGTTTTCGCTGAGCTATATAGTTTTTGTTATAGATTGTGGGCAAGATAAAAAGCTGAGTAGTCTTTTCTAAAAAGTTTCAGTGAAACATGTCTAAGTAAGAGCTGCTAATATTAAGAGAGCTATATGCTTGGTGCTTTATAGTGTGGAGCTTTTTAGTGGTGTAATGAATGCTTTAAGCATATTATTTACATTTATTGAAATGATTAATATATAAAAGGAATGATGAAGATGGCAATGGAGTGTGCACAGGTTTTTGAAGAATATTTTCCTTTTTGGGATAAGCTTACCACGTCTGAACAGGAGCAGCTGTGTCGAAATGCGCAGATGGTAAAATATGCTAAAGGTCAAAACGTACATGGCGGAAATGTGTGTACAGGTATGATTATTGTAAAGACAGGCTGCCTACGTGCTTATATGCTATCTGAGGAGGGACGTGAGATTACTTTGTATCGTTTGCGTCCAGGTCAGATTTGCATGCTTTCAGCTTCCTGCGTGCTGCAAACTATAACCTTTGATGTCTTTGTAGATGCGGAGGAGGACAGTAAGTGTTATTTGATTAATGGTCCTGCCTTTAAGGATTTGTCTGAGCGTAATCTGTTGGTAAAAAATTATGCCTTAGAGACCGCGGTTGGCCGTTTTTCTGATGTTATGTGGGTAATGCAGGAGATTCTTTTTATGAGTATGGACAGACGTGTGGCCAAATTCCTTTTAGAGGAGGCTGGCGATGGCGCTGTAGTTAAGCTTACTCATGAACAAATTGCTAAATATATGGGTACTGCCAGAGAGGTTATTTCTCGAATGGTTAAATATTTTGTGGCTGAGGGCGTGATAACTAGCTCCAGAGGCTCGATTAATATTACAGATAAGACGAAGCTGCGCAAGCTGGCAGAGTAAAAAGAAATAAGCCGTTGTCCCAGGAAGAGAGGAATGGGACAACGGCTATTTCTCTATATTAGCTCCCCAGCTATTTAGCTAAAGCTTGCTCACAGGCAGCTATTACCATTTCACAAATAGTAGGATGGGGATGGATTACTGCGCCTAATTCAGCTACAGTCAGCTCCTGCTGTACCGCTAGCGTCAGCTCGGCCAGCATATCAGTTGCGCGGGGACAAACCAGCTGTGCGCCTAAAAGTATACCACTTTCAGCTGCACAAACCAGCTTTAAGTATCCGCTTTCGCTGCCTTCTATCAGGCATTTGCCATTAGCACCTGTCAAGGCCTTGCCACATTTTACGGCGATGCCTTGGGCTTTGGCTTCCTCTTCGGTTATACCGACGGAGGCGATTTCGGGGTTGGTGTAAACGCAGCTCGGAACAACTGCTTCATCAATAGTAGGCTCATTACCTAAAATAAGGTCTACTACGTTTTTGCCTTGAGCAGAGGCCACGTGTGCTAATTGGATGTTGCGTGCCTTTGCATCACCAATAACGTACATATTGGGAATGCTGGTACGTCCCTGTGCATCGCCTATAATAGCACCGCGGTCCATTTCAGGAGCACAGCCATCGGTAAAGAGGCCTGCTGTATTGGCACGGCGGCCTGTTGCAACAAGTACGCCGCAGCCTTCAACAGTGGATTCTACGCCTTTTTTATCAACATAGGTAACAGTCATTTTACCGGGTTGGCCAGTGATGGAGGTTACATTAACCTTAGTCTGGATGTTGGCGCCTTGTTTTTTCAATAGCATGGTGAGGCGTTGAGCGATTTCCTTATCCATAGGCGGTAAAATGTGGTCTGCCAGCTCTAAAATGGTTACCTTGCAACCCAAGGGAAGATAAATGGAAGCACATTCCACGCCGATAACACCGCCACCAATGACGATAAGTGAATCAAGGTTTTTGCCACCGTTTTCCAAAAGCTCATTACTAGTGTACACACCATCTAAATCGTGACCAGCGATAGGTGGTACAAAGGGAACGGAGCCTGTGGCGATAATTATATCATTTGCTTCGTATACTTCACCATTACAGGTGATTTGTTTTGCCCCTGTTACCTGAGCTGCGCCTTCAATAACAGTAACCTTGCTCATTTTCATCAGCTTGGCAATACCTTGGCGCAAGCCTTCTACAATCTTAGCCTTGCGCTCGTGGATGGCTGCAAAGTCGTAGGCAAGACCATCTACCTTAATGCCAAGCTCAGCAGCCTTAGCCATATGGCTATAGGCCTCGGCGCTGTGGAGGAGGGCCTTGGTGGGAATGCAGCCTCGATTAAGGCAGGTTCCACCCAGCTGGGCCTTTTCAAATAGTACAACATTCAGTCCGGCAGCACCAGCCTTGGCAGCAGCTTCGTAGCCACCAGGACCGCCACCGATAATTGCCAGATCGTATTTCATAATATACCTCGTTTTATTCCTTCCGCAAAAGCAGGTTGGTAATATCTTGAGCAATAGTTTGTTGCTCTTGGCCTTGAGGCTGCAGTGCCTGCATTAGCATATTTGGCTCAAGAAAACAGTTTTGGAGCAGTGCAGGAATTTGCTGTAGATAGTCTGCTGCCAAACCGTCCGACCAGAGGAGTACTTCAGCTAAAGTATTGTTCCTGATAGTATAGTCTAAGCGTATTAGGCCCCAGTCAAAGCGTGCTTCGACGGAATGCTCTAGCTTAGTTTGTTTGCCGTAGCGCCAGGATGGTGCTGCAAATTTAAGGCAGCTTTGCTGTAAGGCTTTGGCATCAATAGCTGCAGAGACAAGCTCCTGCACAGGCAAGCCATAGACTTCACCAAAGGCTTGCTTTAAAGCTTCTTTAAGGAAGGAAATACTTATATTGGGATTAAAGTCTTTAAGATTAGCTACGCGGGAACGGACGGATTTAACACCCTTAGCCTGCAGCTTTAGTGGAGATACCTGCAGATAGCGAGCCAGAGGCTCTGTGTTAACATCTACCATTAGGGTTCCATGGTGGTAGCTGGTTGCGCCTGTATGGTAGTAGGCGTGACCGGAAAACTTTTTGCCATCCACTGTTAAGTCGTTACGACCGTTACGCACTGCTTTGATTTTTGCACTTTGTACGGCGCGGAGGATGACCTCTGTTTGCTTGTCCACATCAAAATCAACAGATGGAACAAGAAAAGTAAAGTTTAGATTACCTAAATCATGGTATACTGCGCCACCGCCGGAAAGGCGGCGTACTAGCTGACCTCCATCTGCCTCTAGTGCCTGATAATTGCATTCACTAGGAGCGTGTTGGTTACGTCCTATGACTACAGTATGCTTATTTTGCCATAGATAGAGGATGCATTGACCTTCGCGGACATGCTGCAGCAAATATTCTTCTAAGGCTAGATTGTGGATGGGATCAGTATTATTAGTGTCTATTACAAAAAGCTCTTTAATCATATCGCATTTTGGAGGAGTGGCTATCTGCTGTATTTAGTGCGGCTGTGCATACAGCAGATAGCCGTCTATCTATATGTATGGAGAGAATCAAACATTAAAGCTATAGCGGAGCACTGGCTTACGGGCAGCCTGTACCTCGTCAGGACGGCCGATGTAGCAGTTATGAGGTGCAGTGTGGAGAGATTCTGCATCTGTACGTGCTTCCTCCAAAATTTTGAGGAAGACATCTGCTGCTGCATCCAGGGTTTCCTTGCTTTCGGTTTCTGTAGGCTCCACCATCAGTGCTTCATGTACGATTAAGGGGAAGTACATTGTAGGCGGATGCATACCAAAATCCAAAAGACGTTTGGCAACGTCCATAGCAGAGACACCGGTTTCGTGTTTAAGCTTGTCCAGGCTCATAACGAACTCATGCATGCAGGGAACGTTATAGGCCATATCATAGCTATCTTTTAGCTTACTCATCAGGTAATTGGCGTTTAAAACTGCACCTGCAGATGCAGCAGGAATACCTTCCTTACCTAAGGTCAGTACGTATGTCAGAGCGCGAACAACTACGAGGAAATTGCCGTAGAAGCTGCGGACACGTCCCATAGATTTTTCTGGAGCTGTAAATGCAAAGCCGTTTTCAGCCTTAATTACTCTAGGAGTAGGCAGGAAGGGCTCTAAAAATTTTTTACAGCCTACAGGACCGCTGCCAGGACCACCACCGCCGTGGGGAGTGGAGAAGGTTTTATGTAAATTAAGATGTACGCAGTCAAAGCCCATATCGCCAGGGCGTACATGTCCCATGATGGCATTAAGGTTAGCGCCGTCGTAGTAGCACAGGCCGCCTGCATCATGGACTATTTTGGTGATTTCTAAAATATTAGGATCAAAGAGACCAACTGTATTGGGGTTGGTCAGCATCAGACCTGCGGTATCAGGACCAACGGCCTTGCGCAATGCCTCTAGGTCCACACCGCCGTTTTCGTTAGAGGGGATAGAAACAACCGTGAAGCCTGCCATTACTGCAGAGGCAGGGTTGGTGCCATGAGCAGAGTCAGGTACGATAATTTTAGTACGAGCGGTATCTCCGTTAGACAGGTGATAGCCACGCATCAGCAGCAAACCTGTGTATTCGCCATGGGCGCCTGCTGCCGGCTGAAAGGTCATACCATCCATGCCAGTAATTTCGCATAGCAGCTGCTCAGCTTCGTACATTACCTCTAAGCAGCCCTGAGCTGTTTCTACAGGCTGAAGGGGATGGATATCTGCAAAGCCTGGTTGATTAGCCATAGCCTCGTTAACGCGGGGATTGTATTTCATAGTGCATGAGCCCAAGGGGTAAAAGCCATCGTTGACACCATGGGTTTGCTTCATTAGCTTAGTATAGTGACGACCTAAGTCTATTTCAGCAATTTGGGGTAGCTTGGGAGCCTCACTGCGCAGCAGCTTGCTGTCAAATGCTACTTCAGGTACATCACAGATTGGTAGCAGGCTTTCCTTGCGGCCAGCCTTACTGATTTCAAATAGAAGCTCCATTATGCACACACCTCCTTCACTAAGGTCAGCAGCTTATCCATAGCGGCTTTGCTGTTAAGCTCGGTGCAGCACCATAGCAGCTTATCTTCTACAGGCAAAGGACCAAGGATGTTGTGTGCTGCTAAATGCTCATTCAGCTTAGCTGCATCCACAGGGCAGCTGGTTAAAAATTCATTGAAGAAGGGGCCGTCAAAGGACAGCTCAAAGCCAAGCTTATTTAGCTCAGCAGCCAGATAGTGGGCATGACTAGCGCTAGAAACAGCGGCCTGCTTTAAACCATCAGGGCCCATAGCAGCTAAATATACAGAAGCAGTCATAGCACACAAGGCCTGATTTGAGCAAATATTAGAGGATGCCTTTTCGCGGCGGATATGCTGCTCTCTTGCCTGCAGGGTGAGGACGAAGCAGCGTTTGCCGTTGGCGTCTACGGTTTCACCAACAATACGACCGGGCAGCTTGCGCATCATTGCTTGCTTACAGGTCATAATGCCAAGATAAGGACCGCCAAAGCTTAAGGGCATACCTAAGGGCTGGCCTTCGGCAATGGCAATATCAGCGCCTAGCTCGCCAGGAGTTTTCATTAGGCCCATAGAAATAGGATTTACGCTCATAATGGCCTTAGCACCTGCTGCGTGAGCTGCTTCAATAATAGTAGCAGCGTCCTCGATTTGACCAAAGTAGTTGGGGCTTTGGATATATACTGCAGCAGTAGTAGGCTCTAAAGCAGCCTTAAGTGCTTCAATATCAGTTGTATAGTTCTTTGCAGGTACAACAGTAAGTGCTACATTGCGGCTGGAGCAATAGGTTTTTAAAAGCTCGATGGTCTGCGGGTCGGCAGCACCAGAAACAATTACAGTGGTGCGTTTGCGCTCCTGACACATAAATACAGCCTCAGCAGCGGCAGTGGCGCCGTCATAAACAGAAGCGTTGGAAACATCCATGCCCATCAGCTCGCACATTTGAGTTTGGTATTCAAAGATGGATTGTAGCACGCCTTGACTGATTTCAGCCTGATAGGGAGTGTAGGCTGTAACAAATTCCTCTTTAGAGGTAATAGTTTTAACGATTGCGGGAATATAGTGCTTGTAAGCGCCTGCGCCGCGGAAAACACTGCTAAAGCGTTTGTTTTTTTCGGCTAAAGCAGTCATTTTTTCTGTAACCTCAAGCTCAGTAAGGCCTTCAGGAAGGTTTAATTCTTTAAGCCTTACATCCTCAGGTACTACGGCAAACAAATCATCCATAGCTTGCATACCGCAGGCGGTCAGCATTTCCTGCTGCTCGGCAGCGGTAGCGGGAATGTAGCTTCCCATAATTTACGCCTCCTCAGCACAAACCTGTTCGTATTGAGCAGCGTCAAGCAGCTCTTCGGTGTTGGATACGTTTTCAACCTTAATCAGCCATGCATCATAGGGAGCCTCGTTAATAAGAGCGGGGTTGTCTAAAAGCTCTTCGTTTACAGCTGCTACAACGCCGGTTACAGGGCTGAAAACATCGGATACAGCTTTAACGGATTCTACGTCAGCAAAGGTTTCGCCAGCAGCAACATCATCGCCCTCTTGCGGCAGGTTAACGAAAACTAAATCGCCTAATGCGTCTTGGGCAAAATCACTCAGGCCGATAACAACCATACCGTCTTCTTCTTTAATCCATTCGTGAGATTTAGTATATTTTAATTCTTCAGGAATCATAGCCATGATAAAATCCTCCTCAATTTTTATTATTCTTAGTTATGTAAGTTTTTAGCGTTTGTAAAAGGGCAGAGGGATAATTTCGCAAGCAATGCGACGTCCACGTACATCAACCTCTACTGCGGTACCTACCTCTGTATGACCAATCTCTAAGCGTGCCATAGCAATAGCCTGTCCAATGAAGGGGCAGTGGGTTCCGCTGGTGGTATGGCCAATCTTGGTATCACCAATAAAGACATCCTGATGCTCGCGGACAATACCACGACCTGTAACCTTTAAGCCTACGCGCATAAACTTGGGCTCGCCATAGGCCTCCAAAGCGGTTTTGCCGATGAATTCTGTCTTGTTCATCTTAATGCCAAAGCCTAAATCAGCTTCAAAGGGATTGATTTCTTCATCCATTTCGTGACCATACAGGGGCATTGCAGCCTCCATACGCAGGGTATCACGGGCACCTAAGCCACAAGGAATAAGGCCAAACTCCTCGCCTGCCTCACGCAGCAGCTTCCATAAACGCTCTGCATTTTCTGCAGCGGTATAAATTTCGTAGCCAAACTCTCCAGTGTAGCCAGTACGGGAAATAATGCAGTCCATACCCTGTACGTCCACATGACGCTCACATGTATAGTATTTTTGCGGCAGCTTAGCCGGATCAACCAGCTTAGCCATAATATCGGCAGCCTTAGGACCTTGAAGTGCAACCTGAGCCAGGCTATCAGAGATATCCTCGGCCTTGGTGCCTTCTAGAAGGTTGGCCTTCATATGCTCAAAATCCTTATGGCGATTAGCAGCGTTAACTACTACAAAGTATTCCTCCTCGCCAAATTTGTAGACGATAAGGTCATCAATTACGCCGCCGTGTTCATTGCACATAACGCTATAGCGGACGCGGCCAACGGTCATATTAGTAAAATCGTTGGTCAAAAGGTGGTTGAGGGTAGCAAGTGCAGTGGGGCCTGTAAATAAAATTTCGCCCATGTGGGATACGTCAAAAAGACCGCATTCCTGGCGTACTGCCATATGCTCCTTAATAACGCCTGTTTTGTATTGAACAGGCAGCAGGTAGCCAGCAAAGGGTACTATTTTACCGCCTTCGGCTACATGCACATCATAAAGAGGTGTCTTCAATTCCATGTAAAAGCTCCTTTCATGATATATGGCTTGCTGGGGAAGCCTGTTTTTAGATAAAAAAAGGGCACAAACCCCCGTTAGGTGAGAGTTTGTGCCTCTGTACTAAACCTGAAAGATTCTCTGCATATGCAGATTGCTTCTTTGGTGCGTTAATAGCTCTCCAGAGTTTCGTCCGAAGCCGGTCCTTTTGCCTGAGAGTTCTTGCGTCCCCTTCGGCGCTGCAAAGCAGTCTCTCCCGGTTTCATCATCCGAATGTTGAGTCAATATAAGTTTTTTATCAGCGAAATTTGGCTGATTTTATGTTCATTATAGCTCAATTTGTTAATGTGTCAAGATGCATGAGCATAAATTTTTTTGCTTAAAGTATGGGACGATTTTTGCCCGCTAAGGACGGGGTTGTTGAGAATATAGGCGAAATCAAGGGAGATGGGTGAATTGATGTTATAGAAAATGCTTAAAAATTTTTTGCGAAAAAAAGGCGGTTGTTTTTGTTTTTTGGGGAAAAGTGATAAAAAGCTAACAAAAAAGACACGAATCGTAGAAATAGGATTCGTGTCTTTTACTTTTTTACCGGAGTGGAGTAACGTTGAGGGCTAGGTAACCATTGCGACCACGGGCAAGGTCATACATTACGATGTCACCATCGCTAAGCGTCCGAAACCCCTTCATGCGTATGGCTGTGTAATGTACAAAGGCATCCTCGAATTCGTTTACCACAATGAATCCAAACCCTAGCTCAGGGTTGAACCATCTCACCGTTCCGATAATCATAAAATCACCACCTTTATTAGAGATAATGAAATATGATTACCATGAAGAATATAATCTTCGCTTTCAAGAAGGAATTATAAACCTAATATTATTAAAAATCAATAGAGAAGATTTAAATAAATAAATTGTATTATACAAAAACGAAATATGCAGAAAATGTAAGGCTATAAAAATTAAAAATTATAACTATATGCCTGCTTGGAACACTTGTAGGTACTAAATTTCTAAAATTAGTCATTGGTTGCAATTATAATTTTGCAGGTGTATAATCTAAACAGTATGCGGGTATAGTTCAGTGGTAGAACAATGGCTTCCCAAGCCATGTGTCGCGAGTTCGAGCCTCGTTACCCGCTCCATAAAAAACGCAGTCCCGAAGCCTTACGGCTCCGGGACTTTTTGCGTTTGTGGGATGTATATAGCTATTAGCAACTATTAGTCTGATAACTATACTATGTAATAGATTATATACCTATTGTTAGAAAAAAGCTAATTTAATTACCACCAGCAGTCATTTTTGTGCTGATTGTGATGCTTGTAGCCATGATGTACGCCTGCATGGAATGCCTTGGGAGCAGGACCACGGTTGGCACGGATGGCATCGCGTTGCTCGGGAGTCATGTTTTCCATACGGTTGCGCATTTCTTCACGCTTTTGCATATCATCCTTAAGGAAGGCTTCAACCTCCGCTCTTTGCTCAGGAGACAGATTATTCATTTTTTCCTGTGCACGCTCCTTACGTTCTGCATCACGTTGAGCGCGAAGCTTTTGGCGTTCTTCATAACGTTCGCGTTGTTCGGGAGTCATACGCTCTAAGCGTTCCTTTTCCCATTTTTGACGCAGCTCTTCTCTTTGCTCAGGAGTTTTAGCCTCCCATTCCTGACGCCATTTTCTGTGGAGCTCGTGTCTTTCTTCAGGAGTCATATTGTCCCAGGCTTCTTTGGTAATGCCATGGTGATGATGGCGTAGGTATTCGGGAGCCTTAGGAGCTTTATGAGCGCGGCGGCCACCGTCATGGAGCGGACCATCAGGGGGGCAAGGCTTATTGTCTTCGTTAAGGATACGTTGTACTCTTTCTTTCATGGACGGCTTAGCAGGGGGAGCAGGGGGCTCTGCTGCAAAGGCATTAGCACAGAATGCGGTTAAAACAGCACCGGCAATAATAGTTTTTTTCCAATTTAATTTCAACATATTCTTCACTCCTTATATCATTTTATTGTTTAATATATCTCTTTGATTTGTCTTTATTGTAAAGGTAATTTATGACGAATTTATGTTTTTTGGCAAGAAAAATAAAATTTTTTTGTCACTATTTCGTCATATTATAGTTATAATATAAGGTAAATAAGTGTAGGCAGATAGCCGTGGAGGTGCTGATATGAAAAAGATTCTCATTGCTGATGATAATAAACAAATTACTACTATCTTATCTAGCTATGCCAAAAAGGAGGGCTTAGAGCCTGTTGTTGCTTTGGATGGCAAAGAGGCCTTGGACTTGTTTTATAAGTATGAGTCTGGAATTTGTATGGTGCTTTTGGACGTTATGATGCCAGAGGTTGATGGCTTTGAGGTGTGTCGTAGGCTGCGCAGAACCTCTATGGTGCCTATTATTATGATAACGGCTAGAGGCGAGGATTATGATAAGATTATGGGACTTGATATTGGCGCCGATGATTACGTCATCAAGCCTTTTTCTGCCAGTGAGGTTATGGCCAGAGTACGTGCTGTTTTGCGACGTATCAATTTGCCGGAGCAGCCTAAGCAGAATGTGCTGGAATATAGCAATCTTTTTATAGACCTGGACAAATATGTTGTTCGTATTGATAATGAGGATGTGCCTTTGACTAAAAAAGAGGTTGAGCTTTTATGGACCTTGGCGAAGAATAGCAATAAGGTTTTTAGTCGTGATAATCTTTTGGATAGCATTTGGGGCTATGATTATTTTGGTGATAGCCGTACTGTTGATTCGCATATTAAGCGTTTGCGTGCTAAGCTGGATAAGTGCCAGCACGATGCTTGGGATATTAAGACTATTTGGGGAGTTGGCTATCGCTTTGAAGCCAAATAGGGAGTGCCTATGAAAAATAGAATTGCAATTAAGCTAATGTTATATTTTTCGGCAGTGCTGCTTTTGTTTGCCTTAATCATAGGTGGAGTGTTTTATCAGTCCTTTAAACAGCATACTATCGAGATTAAGGAAAAGGAAATGCGCCTGCGTGCAGATAGGATTGCGGCTGCCATTAGCGAAAATATGGATAATCTGGAGCGACGTTTTGGTTCAGAAATTTCCAAAAGTCGTTTTGTTACCCTGCTAGATAGAGTTTCACCAGAGATTGTTTGGGTAATAGACCGCGACCGCAACCTGAGCATGAATGTGGAGGATATGCGTAGCGGTGAACTGCGTCGTCATCATCGTCGCCACGAGCTGCCAGTGCCAAGGCTTTTTGCCAATAATGCAGATGAGCCTCCTGCTCCACCTAAGCCGCCGAAGGATTCTAAGGAGGCCTATGCTAAGATGCCTAAGCATATTAAGGATAAGGTGGAGGAGTGCTTTAATGGCAAGGGCTTTGTATTAGAAGAATATAATGATTTGTTAGATGGTGTAATGCTTACTGTAGGTGCGCCTGTTAAGGATAAGGATGGCAATGTGAAGGCTGTGCTTTTGCTGCATTCACCTGTGCGTGGCTTACAGGCCGCTGTGTGGAATGGCTTAAGCATCCTGATAATCAGCTTGTTGGCAGCTTTAGTATTGGGTGTGGTCGTTAGTATATTTGTCAGCTGGCGTTTTACTAAGCCACTTAATATAATGAAGAATACAGCAGAGCGTTTGGCAGAGCGTGATTATAAGGTACGTAGCAGTATTGTGCAAAAGGATGAGGTTGGCGATTTAGCTAAAACGCTGGATGTTTTGGCGGAGCGTTTGCAGCTGGCAGACGAGGAAAGTCAAAAGCTGGAAAAGCTGCGTCGTGAGTTTATTGCCAATATATCCCATGAGCTGCGGACACCTGTAACTGTTATTCGTGGCAGCTTGGAGGCTATTAGAGACGGTGTTGTTACGGAAAAGGATGAGGTGGAGGAGTTCCACGAGCAGATGTACAAGGAAAGTATTTTTCTGCAGCGTCTGATTAATGACCTTTTAGATTTATCTAGATTGCAGAATACGGATTTTCCTATAGAGAAGGAGCCACTTAATCTTTGTGATGTTATTCAGGATGCAGTGCGAGGAAGCCGCCGTATGTTCATGGAAAAGCAACTAGAGATTAAAGCAGATTTAGATAGGGATATATGTATAGTTGATGGTGATTATGGCCGTTTACGTCAAATGCTAATGATTTTTCTACATAACAGCATTAAGTTTTCGCCAGAAGGAAGCAGTATTCAGGTACAGCTTAAGGGTGATGAGCTAAAGATAATTGACCATGGCTGTGGTATGAATGCAGAGGAGGCAGAGCACGCCTTTGAGCGTTTTTATAAGGCTAGAAACGAGCATAACAAAACAGGCAGTGGACTTGGACTTGCTATTTCTAAGCAAATTGCATTGCGTCACAATATGCAGGTAAGCCTGGCAAGTAAGGTGGGCGAGGGTACGACTATAACGGTAAAATTGGAGCAGACGGCTTGACCTCTCCGTCTGCTCACTACGTTCGCATCCACCTCTCCTTAAAAGGAGAGGCTTAAGTTCAATCAAAGGTAAGGCCGGTTCAGACTACCTTCTCTTGGTCTGTTGGTAATTCACCTTGTCCCCTTAAAGGGGAGCCGTACGTTATATAGTAGGTTAGCCTCTGGGGTCAACAAAAATTGGACATTAATAATACAGGAGTTGAATTTCATGAAGAACATAAATTATGGCTGTCATGGTCTGACAGTCGTTATTAGCGGTGGCACTAGTGGCATTGGCTTAGCTGCTGCAGAAAAGCTGCTTTTAGACGGAGCACAGGTTTTTGTTTTAGGACGCAGCAGGGAGCGGGGAATGCAGGCAGTGGAATATTTAAAGGAACAAACTGGTGGCGAAGCAGTATATATATCCTGTGATGTGGGCAATGCAGAGTCCTGCCAGAAAGCAGCTATAGATATTAAAGTAAGGCTGCTTGGTAAAGCCTTAGACATCCTTATTAATAGTGCGGGAGTATATCAGGAAATGCGGTTGGAGAATATTACCGAGGAAGATTATTCCTACATTATGGATATCAACCTTAAGGGAACTGTTTTTTTAACCAAGTCTATGTATCCTTTATTGCGTGATAATTTTGAAGGTGCACCCTGTATAGTTAATATTGCCTCCGATGCAGGCATTAGTGGTAATTATGGCTGCCCAATTTATTGTGCGTCTAAGGGTGCTATTGTTTCTTTGACTAAGGCGCTGGCTTTAGATATGGCACCTAATGTACGTGTAAATTGCGTGTGCCCTGCTGATGTAGACACACCGCTGCTGCAAAATCAGCTTACACCGGATTGTGGCTATACTAAGGATGATATGGCAGAAGCATATCCTATAGGACGTATTGGTAAGGCCGAGGAGATTGCGCACGTTGTTTGTAGCATAGCATCTCCTGCTAACAGCTTTATGACTGGCAGCATAGTAGCAGTGGACGGCGGGCTGACTGCAAAATAGCTATCTCCTTCCTTCTGTAAAAATATAAACCAAATTGCTTAGATGAAAAAACTGGCGGAGAGTTACGTTTTTTAGACAATAATATGCAATAGTATACAATATAAAATGCTTATTAAGTAAATAATGTGATTTATGTAAAGCTCTGGGAAACTGGAGCTTTTTTTGTTGGATAAAATGTATAAGAGTGTTATAATTGAGCTATACGCGTTGGAGGATAAATGCATGGATAAAAATGCACAAAATACAGTAGATGTAAAGGCTATAGATGTAAAAAACGCCCCCATAGGCGTTATAGACTCTGGTGTAGGCGGTTTATCCGTCTTAAAATGCTTGCAGCAGGCACTGCCTCAGGAAAGCTTTATATATCTTGGCGATACTGCTAGAACGCCCTATGGTAGCCGTAGTGAAAAGGAAATACGTAGCTTTGTAGAGGATATGCTCGTATGGTTGGATAAGCAGGGAGTAAAGCTGGTAGTTGTTGCTTGCAATACTCTTACGATGTTAGGGATTGATTCACTCAAGAAGGACCACAAATTCTTACTTGTTGGTATGTCTAAGGGTGAAAAGCTCCTTTTAGCAGCTAGTAAAAAGAAAAGAATAGGCGTATTGGCAACTCAGTTTACTATTGGTACAGAGGCTCACAAAGAGGCTGTGCTCAATGTTGATGCAGAAGCTAAGGTTTTTGGTGTTGCTTGTCCGGCGTTTGTGCCTTTAATTGAGGGCGAAGCCTTTGATAGTGTGGAGCTGGCAAAGGCGATAGAGGAATATACAAGCATATTGAAGCAAAATGATGTTGATGCTCTTATTTTAGGATGTACTCATTATCCATTTATTAAGGAAGAGATTGCCAAGACTATGGGCAGCGATGTTGCTGTTATTGATCCTGCAGAAGCGACAGCAGAGCTTGTTAAGGCAGAGCTTGCCCGCCATGATTTGCTTAATGCTGAAGGCGCGGGCAGTGTAAAAATTTGCTGCACAGCAGATTTGGAGCGTGTGGAGAGACTTGCTAATAAAATGCTTCCTCAAGAGCAGTGCTGTTTTGAGAAAATCAAGCTTAAGGCTTAAACCAGAGGAAATCTTAACAAAATAGTTATTAAGGCAGGATTTTTCTGATAAATGTCTAATTCTTAAAAGTGCGAGATAATATCATTTATCAATATCTGAAATTAATAGCTGCTTTAAAAATAGCTTATTAATATATTCTAAAAATGCCGTTCGGGCAATGCCTGTAGCGGTATTTGCTTTAGGTAAATCTACAGCGCCCTGATGGGGACTGTATGATGCAAATAAAATATCTTAATATAAAGAAAGGTGGTAACCGTGGCAAAAAAAGGAATTTTAAATGACGAAAAAATTGTCGGTTCACCTATTGTCCATCTGACAGGCATGTTCATAGTGCTATTTTTCTTCTGGATGGTTATGTCTGGAAGAACAGAGACAAAGTTTATCATCTATGGTGTTCTTACGGCTGCAGTAGTAAGCTGGATAACATATCCGCTGCTTTTAGTGCCTAATAAGGATGCTAGCAAGAAGTACTTTGTTTTTGGCGTGTCCATTCCTAAGTTCATTTGCTACTTCTTTTGGCTGATGTGGCAATTGGTGCTGGCAAACGTGGATGTGCTTTTGGCTACAACATCGCAAGAGATGGCCATTGATCCTAAGATTGTGCGCTTTTACTTTAAGGCCGACAATCCTATGGCAACTGTGGTGCTGGCAAACTCCATTACTCTGACTCCTGGTACTGTAACCGTCAATGTTACTGAAGATGGCTTGTACGAAATCCACGCCCTGACTCCAGGCGCTGCCAGTGGTGTGCTGGACGGCTCTATGCAGAAAAAGGTTGCAGCTCTTTATGGAGAAAAATTTGATTTTGCAGTAGCGGAAGAGGAGGCTTGATTATGAATATTATCTTTATGATTCTTATGGTATCCATAATATTTGTAATTGGTGCTATGCTCCAACGCTTATTTAACGGACCTACCATTTATGACCGCATGAACGGCTTGGGCGTTGTTGGCGCCGATACCATATTGCTTTTGGTATTATTCGGATACATTGACGAGCGTCCTGATATGTATGTGGATATTGCAATCTGCTATGCAATGCTCGGCTTTGTAGGCTCTGTAATCGTGGCAAAATATTTGGGAGGTAAAAAGATATGATTTGCGGTATCTCTTTTGACTCCATCAGAGAGGTTGTTGCGGCCTGCTTTATGCTAGGTGGCTTAATCTTCTTTGTAGGCTCTGCTATTGGTATGCTGCGCCTTCCAGATTTTTACACTAGGATTCATGCCTCCGGAAACAGTGAAACCCTGGGCTGTATGCTTTCCTTTATTGGACTTATTATTTACGAGGGCGCTACGCTTACCTCTGTAAAGCTGGCCTTCGTTTTCTTGTTGGTTTTCTTAGGAAACCCTATTGGCTCTCATATTTTGAGCAAGGCAGCCTATAAGTCTGGTCATCCTGTTTGGACCTTAAAGACTAAGGGTGCTAAGGCTATTATTGAGCCTGAAAAAAGTACAAGTGCTGACGAGCCTGTTGGTAATCTGCATGAGGGACACGTAGCAGGTCCTTCTCCTATTGAACATATCAGTAAGGGCAACAGTACCTTCAAGCGTCGCAGAAAATTTAGAAAGGAGAAGAAATAAGATGCAGATATATGTTATTGAAGCTGTTTTGCTGATTTTTCTTATCCTGATTACCTGCGCAGTTATTTTCTGTAAGGATATCCTCAGTGCAGCTATTATCTACAGTGGCTTTAGCTTTACTGCAGTGCTGCTGTATTTGATGATGGGTGCTCCTGACGTAGCCTTTACAGAGGCTGTAATCGGAACTATTTCTACGATCTTCTTCGTAGCTTCTCTGAAGAAAATTGATAGGTGGTGTAAGTAATGCGTGGATTAGTAGCTGTATTGTTAGCTGTTATTACGGGCATGTTCTGCTCCTTCGTAACATACCTGCCTACTATTGGTGATAGCCAGGCTGCACCTAACCAGCATGTTACGCCAACCTATATCTCCCGCAGTGCGGAGGATACAGGTTCTCCTAACATCGTAACTGGTGTTATCATTGACTACAGAGGCTTTGATACTATGTGGGAAACCTCTGTAATGTTTTTGGCAGGTTTAACTACTGTGCTGGTATTAACAAGCAATCCTGTGGGCCGTCGTCCTGAGGAGGAGCCCGAGGATCCTGAGGAAGGAGAGATCATCAAATGAAAGAGCCCTTTGGTGGTATCATCTTGAATGTAGCCTTCCGTATGCTGGTGCCCTTTACCTTGGTTTACGGCGTGTACGTATTGTGCCTGGGCGAGTTTTCTCCTGGCGGTGGTTTTCAGGCAGGTGGCTTTTTGGCAGTGGGCGTTTTGTTGAGCCGTTTGATTTTAGGTGCGGATACCAAGTTTAATATTTCCGGCAAAACCTCTGTAGTTATGGCTGGTGTAGGCACCTTTATCTATGCCTTTACAGGATGGCTGACCTTATTTGGTGGTGCAAAGTATTTTCTTGATTATAACTATATGCCCATTCATATGGAGCCTGTGCATGAAATGCATGCCATGGGCATTTTCCTGATTGAGATTGGTGTTGCCATCTGCGTTATGATGACCATCATCAATTTGTTAGACGCAATTGTGAAAAGGGGTGACGATGATGGAAGTGTTGAATGAGTTTTTAAAAACTAAAGGCATCTACTCCTTGGTTATGATTTTATTCTTCTTAGGCGTCTATGGTATGGTTTTGAGCAAAAACTATATGAAAAAGCTTATGGCAATGAACGTAATGCAGGTTGCCGTAATCTATTTCTATCTTTGCCTGGCGCAGAAGGATGGAGCTATGATTCCTATTTTGAACGGCTCTACAACTGACCCTAATGCGTATATCAACCCTTTGCCCCATGGTCTGATGCTTACTGCTATTGTTGTAAGTCTTGGTACTACTGGTGTAGCATTGGCGCTTTTAATGCGTATTAAAGAAATCTACGGCTCTGTTGAAGAGGTAGAGGTATTGAGGAGGGCCAGCAAATGATGCAGCATGCTCCTGTTTTTATCGTACTTTTACCGCTTACAGCATCACTTCTGTGTATGCTCTTTAGCCGTATTAGCAGAAACCTTGGCTCCTGGATTGTTATGGCATCCATTGCTGGTGCCTTTGCCAGTGCAGTAACTGTTTTAAAGCAGGTTATTGCTAGCGGTGGTCAGGCAGTTCACTACTGGATGGGCGGCTGGCAGCCACCTATCGGCATTGAATTTGTTATGGACCCCTTAAACAGTGTTTTAGCTGTTTTGGTAACCTTTATTGCCTTTATGGTTTCTCTTTATAGCCGTCCCTTCGTTAAGGATGAGGATTGGCTTCATGTTGGTGGTTATTATACACTGTTCGGACTTTTGACTGTTGGTCTGTGCGGTATGATTATCACCGGTGACGTATTTAACCTGTATGTTTATCTGGAGATTATGTCTTTATCAGGCTATGGCCTGATTGCCTTGGGCGGTAGAAAGTCCATGCTGGCAGCCTTCAGATATTTGCTTATTGGTACCATTGGCGCTTCCTTGTACTTATTAGGCGTTGGCTATATGTACGCATTGACTGGTACCCTGAATATGGCTGATTTGGCTTCTCAGATTGGCAATCATCTGGATTCTCCGCTGGTTGCTTTGTCCGTAGCCTGCTTTATTATCGGCTTTGGTATTAAAATGGCGCTGTTCCCGCTGCATGGCTGGCAGCCTGATGCCTATACCTTTGCTCATCCCGGTGCTGCTGCCTTCATTGCAGGCTGTATGAGTAAGGCTCCTGCCTACGCAATGATTCGTTTCCTGTACTACATTTTCCGTGTTGATAATCCCATCGTACAAAGTGCACTGGATGTAATCGGTATTTTAGGCATCGCAGGTATGCTGATTGGCTCTATAATGGCCTTGGCGCAGTACGACTTCCGTCGTATGCTGGCATATTCCTCTGTAGCACAAATTGGTTATATTGCAATTGGTGTTGCTATGGGCAATGTGTATGGCTTTATTGGTGCAGTAATGCATATCATCAACCATGCCTTTATGAAGAGTGCTCTCTTCCTTGTTATCGGTGGTATTGAATATCGCTTTGGCGAGGTCAATCTGTATCGCTTGGGTGGTATGAATAAGAAACTGGCAGTCAGCTCCATTACTGTTGTACTGGCAGCCTTCTCCATGATTGGTCTGCCTCCTACCTGCGGCTTCTTCAGTAAATGGTATTTACTGATGGGTGCCTACACAGGCGAGCAATACTTCTACATGGTGGTTCTTGTTATCAGCTCTTTGCTGAACGCGATTTACTTCTTCCGTATTATTGAGCAGATGTTTATTCAGCGTGAAGCATCTCTGACCGAGGTTCATCCTCATAAGGGCAGCCTGGGCTTGCCTGTAGAAATGGTTATTCCTATTCTGGTAGCAGGCATTGGCATCCTGGCTCTTGGCTTCTACAGTGTAGATATTGTTACCAATATCGTTAAAATTGGCTTGCCGGAGGTGTTTGTAAGATGACTATAGTAGATTGCAGACCTTTTCTGGCCGTAGGCGTATCTCTTTTAGCGGCAGTTTTGATTGCCTTTAGTAGAAAGTGGCCTAACCTTCGTGAATCCTGGAGTGTAATTGCTTCCATTCTTAAGGTTGGCATTGTGCTTTCTATGGTTCCTGCCGTTTTAGATGGCAATGTATATACATATACTTTGTGTCAGTTAACAGATACTGTTGGCTTAACACTGCGTACTGATCCTGCAGGTATGATTTTTGCCGTTTTGGCTTCAATGCTGTGGGTGCCTATGAACTTTTATTCCATAGGCTATATGCGTTGTAATAATGAAAGTGAGCAAACAGGTTATTTTGCAGCCTTTGCTATTTGTCTTAGTGCCGTAATGGGCATTGCTATGGCAGAAAACCTGTTGACCTTCTTCTTCTTCTACGAGCTTTTGACTTTGGCAAGCTATCCGTTGGTTTTACATAAGCGTAACGAAGCGGCTTTGATGGCTAGCCGTAAATATTTGATTTACACCTTGATTTCTGGTCAGCTGTTCTTAGTTGGCGTTGTTGCTGTATACTGCATTTCCGGTACCATGAGCTTTACTGCAGGTGGCTTTTTGACCACTGATATGGCTCCTAAATGGGTGCTGCAGGCAATCTTTGTCCTGATGATTATTGCAGGCTCTGTAAAAGCAGCAGTTATGCCTTTACATGGCTGGCTGCCGGCAGCAATGATTGCGCCTACACCTGTTAGTGCTCTGCTTCACGCAGTTGCAGTTGTTAAGACTGGTGTTTTCAGCGTACTGAGAATTATCGGCTTTGTTTTTGGACCTAAGCTTTTAGCTGAGCTGGGAGTTGTTGATGTACTGGCGTGGACTGCAGCAGCAACCATCATTATTTCTTCCTTCATCGCTTTGCGTCAGGACCATTTGAAGCGCAGATTGGCCTTCTCCACTGTAGGTCAGTTGTCCTACATTGTTTTAGGCGCTGCTCTTATTTCTCCCTTGAGCATCAAGGGTGCGTATCTGCACTTGGTTGCTCATGCTGTCATGAAAATTACCCTCTTTATGTGTGCAGGTCTTATTATTGCCCGTACTCATAAAAATAATATTAGCGAGCTTCATGGTATAGGCAGGCGGCTACCAATTACGATGACCTGCTTCACCATAGCATCACTTGGTATTGCAGGTATGCCATTTTTAGTTGGCTTTGTCAGCAAATGGAATTTGGCTCTTGGTGCTTTGCAGGCAGGCAAGCCTTTGTTTGTAGCAGTTTGGGTTGCCAGTGCTCTTTTAGCAGCAGGCTATTTGATTCCTGTATGCAAAATGGCATTCTTCAAGCCAGAGCCTGAGGGCGGCTTTGTTGAATATGGTGATATCAGCTATTCTATGCTGATTCCTATTTGCGTAACTACCTTAGCAGCAGTTGTTCTTGGTACTGTTCCTGATATTTATCCGCATTTCTACAAGCTGGCAGTTATGACCTCCGATGCCGTATGTGCCGGTTGGTTACCAGGGGGGTGGCTGTAAATGAGTAAGAAAATGGTTTATATGCTGATTGCAGTGGTTTTAGTATTGTCCGTTGCAGCTGAGCTTTTTGGCATTCATCTTCATGCTCCTCATTGGTGGCCCTTGCCCTTTGGCTACAATATTTTCTCTGGCTTTGTTGGCGGTTGGATTTTAATAATCCTGGCTAAGATGATTATGACTCCGCTGCTGCAGCGCGAAGATGACTACTACGAGAAAGGCGGAGGTGAGAATAATGACTGATATGGTAATTCATCCCGGCCTTGTGCTCATTTTTGTAGGCATTTTAGCAATGCTTGTACCTAAAGTATTGCGCAAAGTTGTATTGGCAGTAGGACCATTTGCTGCACTATACGCAGCATTGTCCCTTCATATTGGTACAGATGCTAATTTTTCTGTATTCGGTACAGGCTATCAGCTTTGCTATATGTACGTAGACAAGCTTAGCTATGTATTCTGCATGATTTTTGCCCTAATGGCATGTATTGGTGGTATTTATTCCTGCCATAATGAAAATAGAATGGAAGCATTGTGCTCCATGTCCTATGCTGGCTGCGCCTTAGGCGTAACTCTTGCTAAGGACTGGATGACCATGATTTTGTTCTGGGAGGCATTGGCTATTACCTCTTTATTCCTTATCTGGTGCCGCAATACTCCGGCGTCCCGTAAGGCTGGCTTCCGCTACCTGTTAGTGCATATGCTGGGTGGTAACCTGCTGTTAGGCGGTATTTTCTTAAAGGTAAGCCAAGGAGATTTTTTGATTACTAATTTGTCCTCTGGTGCTCATGATATTGCCTTTTGGGCAATCTTGATTGGCGTAGCAGTTAATGCTGCTATTCCGCCAGTTAATGCATGGTTGGTGGATGCATATCCTGAAGGCACCATTACAGGCAGTGTATTTTTAAGCTCCTTTACTACTAAGGTTGCTGTTTATAGCCTGATTAGAATTTTTGCCGGTACAGAGCTTCTTATGGGCTTTGGCTGCTTTATGGCATTGTATGGTGCAGCCTATGCGCTGATGGAAAATGATATGAGACGTCTTTTAGGCTATCATATTATTAGTCAGGTTGGCTTTATGGTAGCAGGCGTTGGTGTTGGTACCGCCATGGCTATCAATGGCGCAGCAGCGCATGCTTATTCTCACATTCTGTACAAATCCCTGCTCTTTATGTGTGCAGGTGCTATTATTTACGCTACTGGTATTCGCAAGATTAATCAGCTTGGCGGTATGGCAAAGAAAATGCCCTTTGTTGCAATTTGCTTCTTTGTGGCTGCCTTCTCCATCTCTGGTGTGCCGCTATTTAACGGCTTTATTAGTAAAACCATTACCATTGCCGCATCCTTGGAGGCAGGCCATGAGTTAGTTTACAATATGCTAGAGCTGGCTAGTATCGGTACATTTTTATCCATCACCTTAAAGATGGGTTACTTTATCTTCCTGCGTTCTGCAAAGAATGAGGTTAAGCTGTCCAATCCGTTACCTAAAAACATGTATGTAGGCATGGGCTTTGGTGCATTGCTCTGCTTTGTATATGGTGTATATCCAGACCTGCTGTATCGTTATTTGCCTAATGCAGTTACCTATGAACCCTTTACTGCAGATCATGTATTAAGCTATATTCAGATTTTGGTAGTAACTATGGTTCCTTTTATGATGTATTTAAACAAAATGGAGCCCCATACAGCCATCAGCCTGGATACAGATTGGTTCTATCGCAAACCCTTTGCTGCAATTCTGTTCCGTGGCAGCTCTTTGTGCTGCGCACTGTGCAATGCTTTAGGCAATGCCTGGGGCGTATTGTACGAAAAGTTTATGGACCTTACCTCCAATCCTATGGATTTTCTGGATGCTAAGCCCTTCCGTAAACGTAGTCACTATAATCCTGAAAACTATCGCACCTCCATTGCAGATCCAATGATGATTACCTTAACGGTGCTGATTAGTGCTATTAGCTACTTTGTAGCCTGCATGTGATGATAGTATTTTAATATGAGTCTAAGCGGGTGTCTTTTGGCATCCGCTTAAATTTATCTTTTTCGAGGTTTTCCCATGGAGAAAAATTTTTACAAAGGCGTTGTATGTATAATTTTATCTGCAGTCTTTTGGGGCTTAGGTGGTGTATCAGGTCAATATCTATACACCTATCAGCAAACGGACCCCTTTTGGCTTTGCATGGTACGCCAAATTATTGCAGGTGCTTTGTTTCTGCTTTTCACAGTTATAGTAAAACGGGAAAACATCTTTGCAATTTTTAAGGATTTTCCCCTACAGATAATCATCTTTTCCTTTTTAGGTATTTTAGGTGCGCAGTTGGGCTTTTATTACACCATCTCACTATGTAACGCAGCAACAGCTACTGTTTTACAGTATATGGCACCAATCTTCGTTATGGTGTGGATGGCCTATAAAAGCCGTAGTATGCCGGAGGGTAAGGAGCTGTTAGGTATTGTAGGAGCTCTTCTTGGTGTATTTCTTATTTCTACTCATGGCAATTTAGATAGTCTGGCAATTTCTCCTGAGGCTCTTATTATTGGTATTCTTTCTGCTGTGTCCTATGCACTTTATTCCGTATATCCTCTGGAAATGCTAAAGAAGTATTCTGCTACTATTGTCATTGGCTGGGGCCAGCTTATTTCTGGCTTATCACTTATTGCGTATCGCAATCCCTTTGTTTCTTTGGCAAGTTGGGATACGGGCGCATATATGGCAATGGCTTATCTTGTTATTGGTGCTACAACCCTGACCTATGCTCTATATATGTATGGCTTAAAGATTGTTGGTCCTACTAAGGCCAGCCTTATTTCCTGTGCAGAGCCCCTGACCTCCATTGTAGCGGTGGTGCTCTTTATGGATACAATCCTGACTATGGAGGATATTATTGGCATGGTTTGCATCATCTTTACGGTGCTTTTGCTGTCCATGCCTAAAAAATAAAGCTGTATTATTAGAATTTGTGTTATGTACCCTCTTTATTTGACAAAACCAGTAAGGAGGGTATTTTTATTGCTGAAATAGGCCAAAAGTATTATAGGCATCGTTCAAAAGCTGTGTAATGTCTTAAGCTAGCGACTGTACAATGGTCGGGCTGTAAATAATAGATGTAATTTATTTGAGTAAGGCTAAATATAAGATGACAAATATGTTTCACATAAGAAGGCCAAATAAAAATGTCAAACATGGCTATTTGTGATACAATTAAGCTATAAAGATAAGGAGGTGCCCCTAATGACTGAGGTAAAATATTCTTATAAATATGGACATGGCTACAAGGACTTTTCACTGGAAAAAGAGCATGTAATTGGCGAAATTAAGGTAGCAGAGCTACCGCCATTAGAAAATCTTAAGGCATCTGTTTTAGATGCTTTGTATCATCCTATTGCAAGTGCACCTATTAACGAGCTTGTAAAACCAGGTCAGAAGGTGGCCTTCATTTGTAATGATCCAACTCGCGTGGCTAATAGCCATGATTTTATGCCTATTTTAGTGGCAGAGATGAACAAGCTGGGCATTAAGGACGAGGATATGCGTATTGTCTTTGCCTTGGGCACCCACCGTGATATGACTCATGAGGAAATGGTAGAGGCTGTTGGTGAGGATGTAGCTAGCCGTTTGCCTATGTACAACAGCAATTGTCATAAGCAAGAGGATTTTGAATATTTTGGCGAAACCTCCTTTGGTACTCCCGTATGGCTTAACAAGCTGATTTGCGACGTAGATTTGGTTATTATGACTGGTACTATAGTGCATCACTTCTTTAGTGGCTTTGGCGGTGGACGTAAGGCTATTTTACCAGGCGTGGCAGCTATGGAAACAGTTCGTAAAAATCATAGTCTGATGATGAGTCCTGAGGCTCGTCTTGGCAATCTGCATGGCAATCCTGTATATGATGACCAGATGGAGGGTGTACGCCTTTTTGCTAAGGAGCATAAGCTATTCCTCTTTAATGCAATTTTAGATGCTAAAAAGCAGTTCTTAAAGATTTTTGCCGGTGATTGGGATAAGGCCCATTTAGAAGCCTGCAAATTTGTAGATATGGTTTATGGTGCTGAAATTGAACAGCCTGCTGATATTGTTATTGCCAGCTGTGGCGGCTATCCTAAGGATATTAATGTGTACCAGCTACAAAAGACCATGGATAACGCTTGGTGCGCAGTTAAAGATGGTGGCGTAGTTATTATTATTGGCGAATGTGAAGAGGGTAGCGGTAGTGCAGCCTTAGAAAAGGCACTGCAGGAAAATCCGTCGCCTGACGCTATTAAAGCTAAGCTGGAAGAAAACTTTGTTATAGGTGCGCACAAGGCCTTTGCTATTACTAGATTGATGAAGAAGGCTAAATTTATTCTTGTGTCCGCACTTGATAAAAAAATTGCCAAGGATTTGCTTTTTGAAGCAGTGGACAGCGTTGACGAAGCCATTGCTTTAGCAGAAAAGCAGATTGGTCCGGACTATAAAATTCTGCTTATGCCCCAGGGAAGCCTGACTGTACCTATAATTAAAAAGTAAGCTACAGAAATACTAATCTTCTGTGAGAAAATTGCTCCTATAGCTTGCCTTTCAACACAATTTCGGATATAATAACACTATTGACTAAAAAATGTGATGAAAAGGTTAAAGGGGAGAGTTTTCTGTGAAGTCTGATATAGATTATAAGGCCATTGGCTTAAGAATAAAAAAAGCACGTACTGACAAGGGTATGACCCAGGGCTGCATCGCTAAGCTCACCGGCTTGTCCACTCCTCACATTAGTAATATTGAAACAGGCAATACTAAATTAGGCCTGCCTACCATCATCAATATGGCTAATGTTTTGGATGTATCTGTAGACGAGCTGCTGTGTGACAGCGTAAAACGCAGTGAGCAAATTTATTGCGAGGAGCTTTCTGAGCTGCTCAAGGATTGTACTGCAGACGAGCTGCACATCATCGCTGAACTGGCTAAGGTAATCAAAAAATCTGGCATCAATAGTGCCAAAAAAGCAAGAAAGCGTCGTACCAAGGCAGAAATTGCTGCTGCAAAAGCGGCAGAGCTGGCTGCTATGGGCATGAGCGCTGAACAATAAATAGTATATTGCTACCGTAGCTCAGCTGGTAGAGCAACTGATTCGTAATCAGTAGGTCGCAGGTTCGAATCCCGTCGGTAGCTCCAAGTGAAAAGTGGCTCCCAGACTAGTTCTGGGGGCTTTTTCATTTTTAGAGAAGCGTAAATTTAAGGGTCCGTGCCACGGTTGTGCCACTGACTGAGTAAAAAATACAGCTTTTTTTCACGAAAAATAGGCTATTTTTTTAATCTGTGCCACTGACAGAATGCATGTGCCACGGTCAGATATTTATAAAAATTGATGAAGCTAGGCTTGGTAAATTAAGATGACAATCTAGATTTTTAGGAGGCTGACATAGTTTTTCTAGTTCGAAGATGTGAAGATTTATCTTGGAGTGCTTCATTTTCTGGCGTAATATATATTTGTGATGTATAATATAGCAATATAGATGATATTGATTTTAGGGGGATTATGAATGTTACAAGCAGAATTTTCCGTATTATATGAAAAAGCAATGCAGGGTGACGCTGCAGCGCAAAAACGTTTAGGAGATTGCTATTTTAGCGGCAATGGCACTGAGCAGCACTATATAAAAGCAGCCTATTGGTATGAGGTTGCTGCAGAGCAGGGTAATGCAGATGCTCAGAAATGCATTGGTGACATGTATAACGCAGGTAAGGTTATAGTGCGTGATTGCAAAAAAGCAGCCTATTGGTACGAGAAGGCAGCAGAGCAAGGTAATGCGTATGCTCAAAATAGCTTGGGCAATTTTTACTATAAGGGTGAAGGTGTAGCTCAAGATTACGAAAAGGCAGTACATTGGTATGAAAAAGCAGCAGAGCAAGGCGAAACAGGTGCACTGTATCGTTTGGCTGATTGCTACGGCAATGGTGTGGGCGTAGAGCAAGATTTTGCTAAAGCCTTAAAGTGGTATGAAAAGGCAGCAGAGCAAGGCGATGTCAACGCTCAAATTATACTTGGTAATAGATATAAAACAGGCAAAGGTGTTGCTCAGGATTATAAGGAAGCTATAAAATGGTTTACTAAAGCAGCTGAGCAAGGCAGTGTATCAGCACAGTTTAATCTTGGACAATGCTTTTATAATGGTAAAGGTGCTAACCGTGATTATAAAAAGGCCGTATATTGGTATGAAAAAGCTGCTAATCAAGGTTATATTGATGCCCAAAATAGCCTGGGAATGTGCTATGGTTTAGGTCAGGGCGTGGCTCACGATACTAAAAAGGCAGCTTATTGGTATGAACGAGCTGCAGTGCAAGGACAGGTAGAGGCACAGTACAATTTAGGACTTTGCTATGATTTAGGCAACGGTGTGGCTCAGGATGCAAAAAAGGCAGTATACTGGTATGAAAGAGCTGCAGTTCAAGGCAATGCTGACGCTCAGAACAGACTGGGACTGTGCTATGACTTTGGTAAAGGTGTGCTTCAGGACTACAACAGAGCAGTATATTGGTATGAAAAGGCTGCAGTTCAAGGCAATGCTGAGGCGCAAAATAACCTTGGCTTCTGCTATGATTTTGGCAAGGGTGTAGCTAAGGATTATAAAAAAGCAGTCTACTGGCATGAAAAAGCACTTGCACAGAGTGAAGACACTACGCAAGGAAATAAAAAAAGACGTTAAGAATTTATAAACATCGATTAACCGCCCTCGGAGCAGTCCGGGGGCGGCTCTATATTTGGGAAACGCAGGAGTTTAAATTTTTGAAGTAGAGGAGTGTGCTTATGTTTCATAAAGTAAAAGCTGTTACGCCACTACCTGATTATCGTTTAAGCGTTCAATTTGCAGAAGGTGTAACTAAAATTTATGATGTAGCTGCTTTGTTTGAAAAATGGTCGATGTTTGCTCCACTCATTTGGTAAGCAATGGGTTATTTCTGTTGAAGCTATGCGTCGTGAATATGGCGAGCCTAAGAATGTGATATAAATTTAGTACAATATAGTAGTACTAATTAGAGCTTTTTCCGAACTTTAATAGAATGAATATATCTATTTTGACTAACTTTCCTATCAAAACCGCATAAAACCAACACTTTTATGCCTAAAGTGTTCACAACTCTCCTAGGAAATGATATAATAGAGTATCATTCTAGGAGAGTTTTTCTATGAAAAGGAAGATATTATTTGGTTATGATTACACAGATAATGAGTATCTTAAGGTTTTACTTTACTTATTTGTAGGCGGAACGGCTGCCTTAGTAGAGTGGGGCCTTTTCTATATTTTCATAACCTATGTTTTGAATGGAATAGGACTTGGACTTACCGCTGTGACCATGCTGGGGACCTGCATGGCTTTTTGTTTGTCTACCCTATATCATTATTTTTTAGGCAATGTTTTAGTTTTTGATAGTGGCAGCAAGTATAAGCGGAGCAAGGAGCTGAGCCTGGTATTTTTGGTCAGCACTATGGGCTTGGGCTTTAATTTGCTGTTTATGTATATTTTTGTCAGCCTTATAGGCTGGAATCCGATGGTAAGTAAGGTTCTGACTAGCTGTATAGTTGTAGTATGGAACTATCTGTCGAGAAAAAAGTGGATTTTTAGGAGTTAACCCATGCCAATTAAGTATGTAGATGTAAAGAGCTTTAAAAAAGTGGTTCTTGTTTATAATCGTAATTCTGGTAAGCAGCTTTTTGCTAGTATGATGTCCAAGGTGAACGAGGTTCATAAGCGCTTGAAGGGCGTTTTTGGCAGCAAGCGTGTTGAGATGGTTGATATTAGATACTTTGGTCAAATTCCTGAGCTAGCAGAGCGTTTTGCCGCAGAAAAGGTGGATTGGGTAATTATCGCAGGTGGCGATGGTACTATCCGTTCCTTGATTGAACAGATGGATAAGCAGAAGCATATGCCTTATATCAGCGTATTTCCAGCTGGTACGGTAAACCTTGTTGCTAAGGAGCTGTTAATGAGCAGTGAGCCTGAAAAATGGATGAAGCGCGCTGTAAAGGGTGTACAGATTCCTGTATACTTAGGTCGTGCTAATGGCAATGTTTTCCTTACAGTTACTGGTATTGGCTTTGATTCACTTGTGGTAGATAATGTAACTGAAAAAGAAAAGAAAATGCTTAATAAATTGGCTTATGTATGGCAGGGTACAGAGGTTGTACGTAAGGAAATGCTTATGAGTAATTGGCGTTACCGCTTCCAGGTGCGTCTTGACGATGATGATAAATGGTATGATGCTTCCTCTGTTATTGTTGGCAAAAGCCGTTATTATGCAGGTCGCTATAATTTGTTTTCTGAAGCGTCCTTGTCTTCTCCATTGTTACATATTGCACTCTTTACGGGTAGCACTCGTGCAGACTTTTTGCGTTATGCAGCCTGCATTGCCATGGAGGATTTAAGAAGCGATAAGACTATTATTGAAAAAACAGCTAAAAAGCTTGAAATTCGCTGCAATGAAGAAAACTTTGCGGCAGAGCTAGATGGTGATGCTATTACTAAGGCACCACTGTCCATAGAAATAGATGCGGAACCCATTAAATTTTTGGCTTAAGCCGGATGTAAGGTGAAAAACGTGCGTTTAAAAAAATGGATGCTGATTTGCACTGGTGCTGCAGCAGTAATAGAAGGACTTTTAGCCTATAACTATTATGGACATATTGAGCCGTTTCCCTATGAAGATTTTTATTATAATATTATCAATCATGTTCTTAGGGATTTACTGCTTTGCTTGATTGGCTGGGGCTTGTATTTTCGTCGTAGCCGTATTCCCGACCGCATCAAACGCTATTTTCCTGTAGTTGTTACAGGTGTTATGTATTTGGGAATAGCTTTTTTTATGGTCAATCAGCTGAGCCTTGAGGCTGGACTGCAAACTACGGTATCCGTATTGGCTGGCTTAAACAACAATATTTTTCTACTGCTTTTGACAGCTATGTGCTACCATAAATGGCCCAATAGCTTTATGCGCTTTGTGTATTTTGTGATGTATGCATTTACAGCGCTGACGATGCTGTTTGATGCTTTTTATTTTTGGCAGACCTCTATGCATGTGGAAAGCGTGCTTTTCCAAAATCTGAATATCTACGCTGTACAGGGTATCTTTGCTACCATGTCCATGGGGATGAAGCTAGGTATTGGCGCTGCTGTAGTGGTGATTTTGCTGCTGTTTAGAGTTACACCACCAGAGCGTCACAAGCCTAATTTTGCCTGGTCTCTTTTATGTGCAGCAATATTCTTTATAGGCTTAAATCTTACAGACCGTGTCTTGATTGCTGCAGGTATGTTTGGCATAGAAAATTTAGTTGGCAGCTATGTGGAGATTGAAAACGAAAAGACACGTATTAACTATCGTAATATGCTGTCAGTGCCTATGAATGTTAACTTTGTCAGCAAGGCACTTTTTGATACGGATAAAATCGCTGGTGCCAATCATGTAGAGATGCGAGAGCTGACAGATAAGGATAAAAGGGTTTTAGCAGAGCTGGGTATTTCTGTTCCTAAGGAAAAGGTTGAAAAAATAGCAGCTCAATACGATATCATTGTAGTGCTGATTTTGGAATCAATGCATCGTGATTATATTAACTATTACAATCCTGCTATTCCTGAAAATGCTACGCCCTTTTTAAATAGCCTTGTTATTCGTTATCCGCATATGGATAAATATTATTCCTCTGCTGTGCCTACTACTCAGGGCCTTAATGCTACCTTTCGTTCTCATTTGATTATGGATAAGGATGTTCCTGGCAAAAATACTCCGTCACTATTCCGTAGTGTGCAGAAGGCAGGTATGCGTGGTATTTTTATGAATGCCTCCAGTCAGTACTACAGCAACGAGCTACGCGAGTATCCTGACCAGTTTGGCATGAAGGAATACTATGCTAAGGAATATTTAGAAAAGCGTGGCTATACTGGAGCTAGCGGTTGGGGCTTTCACAACAACGTCATGTATGAGGAAACTCTTAATTTATTGGAGCAGGGTAAGCATGACAGAATGCTTTTAGTTACTAAAACATTGGATATGCATCAGCCTTATCCCTATACAGGCTATACCTGGAATGAAATGCCTGAGGGCGTACGTGATAATCCCAATGCTACTGTGCGTGGTGTTTATTGGGTTGATAAAACCTTGGAGAACTTTTTCTTCCAGGCAGAGAAGCGCGGCTTAATGGATGACCGTACACTTTTCATTATTACTAGTGACCACAATCCCCATAGCGGTGGCGAATATACTAAGCTGGTAACGAACGCTAACGACAAAATGAGCATTGCTCCTATTCCGTTGATTTTTGTCAGCACTAACCTGAAGCCCTTAGATAGTTTGCGTAATCATGAGTACTGTTCTCAGATTGATTTAGCGCCTACGCTTTTATATCTTTTGGGATTGGATATTCCTAATGAGTTTATGGGACGTAATTTGCTGCAGCCTACAAGTGTACCCTATGCTTTGGGCTATTTTGGCGGCAAGGCCTATTATTGGTCAGATGAGCGTCATTTTGTGGACCAAATGGATAAGCCTGTTCCTGATACTGAATATGAGGATGCTTTGAGTAATTATATTATCCATTACTATGGTTTATGGCATCAATTTTAAAAGAGACTGCTGCGGCAGTCTCTTTTTTGCATAGTTAGATTTTGTAGAGTATTTTTTTAATAAAAATTAAAAATGCTATATTCAAGCTCAACGTATTTTAGTAGCCTGTTTTGCACGCCAAGAGTAGAGGGTTTTATTATTTGGAATGGTTAATGCTTTATAGCACACATTTTTGATGGTTTAAGTAGAAACAGATTAAGCTTCTTGTCATAAGATAGGCTCATAATTTCTTTATCATTAGTGTAAATACCATTAATAGAGTATAAATGTGTAAAAGAAGTGTAAACAAATCCTACTGATGCAACGATGCTATTCAAAAGGCTTGTCAGTTGGGGTATAATAAGAAGATAGAGCGTGATTGGAGGGGGTTTTATGACTATTCAAGATTTTATAGATAAATTGCAGTCCTACCAAGGAGAATTAGTGTTCAATCCTTGGCGAGACTTTGATACATCCTGTGATATTGGTGCTCAAGCACCTGTTATTAGAACAGAAAATTTGAAGCGATATTTGGAGCTGCGTCAAAATGCTCATTATCTTTTTATTGCTGAAGGCTTAGGCTATCAGGGTGGTCATTTTTCTGGCATAGCCATTACCTCTGAGCGTATTATTTTGGGTAATCATCCTGATGTGGAGCAAAAGAGTGTGCTAGGAGATTGGAATTATCAGCGTACTAGTGATCCAGAAAGTCCGCTTTTAAATAGAACGCAGAAGCTTTTGGGCTTTAACGAGCCTACTGATACCGTTGTTTGGAACGCTTTAAATAAGCATGGCTTAGCTGCTATGGATGTTATTTTATGGAATATCTTTCCCTTCCATCCCTACAAGGATGGCAAGCTGTTATCTAACAGAACCCCTAGTAATGCAGAGCTTGACATAGGTATTGAGTATGCCAAAATGCTGCTGGCACTTGTGCCTGGTATGAAGGTAGTGGCGATCGGTCAAAAGGCTGCCAATACCTTGGCTCGTTACGGAGTGGAGTGCGAGGCTGTTCCTCATCCATCCATGGGAGGTGCCAACCGCTTCAAGGCAGCAGTAGCAGAGATTTTTAGCAGAGGTAAGTAAGATGTCTAAGCTTGAATGTCTTTCACGAGAACAAACCTTGAATATAGCCTTAATGCTGGGCAAGGTGCTGCTAAAGAGCGGTGCGGAAACATCACGTGTAGAGGATACGGTGACCCGCTTTTGTCGTACCTATGGCCGTGATGATATTAATGTTTTTGTTACTCCTACTGTTATTATTATTGGTGATGAATCAACTAATGGTGGAACTTTGATGAGTCGTATTCGTTATCGCAGCACTAATTTGAGCAATATTAGTAAGATTAATGATTTTTCCTATAGCATGAAGGGTGGGCCTCTTGATTACGAAAAAACGATGAGCTATTTAAAGAGCCTTTTGCTTAAAGAGCCACCCTATGGAAAATGGACTGTATGTCTTGCATCCGGCATTACATCAGCAGGATTCTCTGTTATGCTGGGTGGTAATATCCATGATTTTATAGCTGCTCTTATAACAGGTGGATTGGCTATGGTGCTTTTAAAGCAGCTTGGCGGCTATCGTCCCAGTGCTTTTTGGGAAAATGCTTTAGCTGGAGCGACTATTGGTGCTTTAGCAATTATTTGCTGCTTAATTAATAATAACTGCACAAGTGGTAATATTATAGTTGGTGCCTTAATGCCATTTTTACCAGGAGTGGCCTTTACTAATGGCTTACGTGACTATATGGCTGGTGACCTTATATCAGGCAATAGCCGTATTGCCGAGGCTATGCTTTTTGCTACATCCATTGCCATAGGTTTGGCTTGTAGCCTGCTGATATGGTATAACTGGGGGTGGACATTATGGAGATAAATTTCTTTAGTGCCTTTGTGAATTCTTTTTTGGCAGCAGCAGCCTTTGGTGTGTTGTTTCAGGCGCCTAAAAGGACCCTTGTAATCAGTGGCTTAATTGGTGCAGTAGGCTGGGTAACCTTTGTATATTTAGGAAAGGTAGCGGGTTATAGCTCGTTTTATGCCAATCTTTTTGCTACAGTGGTTATTGCTCTTGGCAGCGAGCTTGGGGCACGCGTTTTTAAACAGCCAGTAACTGTTTATGTTATCCCTGGAATTATTCCTCTAGTACCTGGACTTGGTATGTATAGAGGTATGAATATGATTATTCAAAATAGCTATGAAATGGGCATGAATACCCTTATAATTGCGGCTATGGATGCCTCAGCTATTGCTTTGGGAATGATGTTTATGGCAAGCTTTTTCCGTGTTCTTAAAATAAGTAAGGAAAGAAAGATTTTGCTGGCTGCAGTAAGAAAAAATAAATGCGAGGGAAATAAATGAGCTTTAGTGAGATGCTGCTTTTAGCAGTGGGCCTGGCTATGGATGCCTTTGCAGTGTCTGTTTGCGGCAGTATGGTTTTTACTCCGGATAACCGTTGGGGCGGAGCATTGCGCTTTGGCATCTGGTTTGGCTTTTTTCAGTTTTTGATGCCTGTAATTGGCTATTATGGAGCAATTTCCTTTACTGAGTATATAGTGGATTATGATCATTGGTTGGCTTTTTTCTTGCTGCTATATTTAGGTGTAAATATGATTCGCGAGGCAACAGAGGCCTGCAGTGTGAAGAAAAGCTATACAACGAAGGAAATGGCTGTTTTAGCTATTGCTACTAGTATTGATGCCTTGGCTGTGGGAATTAGTATTGCATTTCTTAATGTTTATATTTGGCTTCCTGCCGTTATTATTGGCGTTGTTACCTGCTTGCTTGCTGTTTTTGGAGGCATGATGGGCTTTAGTCTGGGCTCTGCAGTTGGTAAAAATGCTAATATTTGTGGCGGTATAGTTCTTATTGGCATAGGATTGAAGATTTTACTGGAGCATCTTGGGTTTATTTAATAAAATAATTAGATTTACTGACGCTTTGGCAGGATTTTTACTTATATTTAGAGAAATGCATTGAGTATGAGTTTTGACGATGGAGAGAATAAAGGAGGACTCGTAATGACTGTATTAAACAAAGACCGTATTTTTGAGGAATTCAAGGAGCTTGTTGCTATTCCTTGTCATTCTACTAAAGAAAGACAAATTTTTGAGGTTGTAAAGGCTAAGCTTGAAAAATTAGGCTTTGTTGTAGAAGAGGATGACGCTGCAGCTAAGGTCGATGGTGAATGTGGAAATATGTGGGCTTTTCTGCCTGGCAACAAGGCTGGCGCAACTAAAGTTCTGCTTTCTGGTCATTTAGATGGTGTAGAGCCCTGTGGTGGTACTACTGTAGTTCGCAAGGATGGTATTCTTTATAGTGATGGTACTACTATTTTAGGTAGTGATGATAAGTCCGGCGTAGTTGCTATTCTTGAAGGCGTGCGCATGATTCTCGAAGAAAACGCTGAGCATGGTGATATTCAGGTGCTTCTTACTATTGCAGAGGAGGGCGGTGTAAACGGTTCTCGTTGCATGGATAAATCCAAGCTGAATGCCGATGTTGGCTATGCTTTGGATAGTGAAGGCGCTCCTGGTGAAATCATTGTTGGCGCTCCTGGTCAGTATAAATATTCCATTAAGGTTATTGGCAAAACTGCTCATGGCGGCATGGAGCCGGAAAAAGGTATCAACTCTGTTATGGTAGCTGCTAAGGCTTTGGCAGAGGTAAAACGCTATGGTCGTATTGACGAGGAAACCACTGCTAATATTGGTATCATTAATGGTGGTATTGCAACTAACATCGTGCCTGCTCTTGTAGAAATTCAGGGTGATGCACGTAGCCGTAACAGCGAAAAGCTGATTGCTATTCGTGATGAAATTGTTAATACCATTTGCTCTGCTGTAGAAAAGCAGGGTGCTAAGGCTGAGGCCGATGTAGTATTGAAATACAACTCCTTCCTTGTTGATGAAAATAGCAAGGTTGTAGAGCTGGCAAAGGATGCCTGCGCTCAATTTGGCTTTGAGCCTAATGTTGGTCTGACAGGCGGTGGCAGTGATGCTAACTTTATTAACGCCTATGGTGTTCCCTGCGTTATCTTAGGTACTGGTATGAGCAATGTACATACCGTTGATGAATATATCAAGGAAGAGGACCTTTATAATTCTGCCTTGATGGTATATGGTATCTTAAAGGCTGCTGCAAAATAATTTAACAAAAAAGGAGTGCCAAAGCTGTGCTTGACACTCCTTTAATTAAATTCTATAGTAAAGAGATAACTGACTGGGAAAGTTTAGCTTTCCTCTGAAGAGTGGTTATCAAAGGAAAACGCCTATTATAGGGCGTTTTTTGTTTGCGTACGGTTCCATGAAAGAATGATTACCATGAGGCTTACGAAATCATCAAAGAAAGCACTATATAGTATCATCCTCTACTCTTGGGAGTAGGAAAACAGACAACCAACCGTCTCGTTAATCATTATAAATATAAAACTAATACAAAGAACAAAACAAGAACGTAAATTTGCAAAAGCCTTCTAGAATTATCCAGAAGGCTTTATTTTACTTGTTATCAATTGGTTGGGCGCTATTCACCACTAGTAGCTTGTTGTTATCGTGATTGACTGGTGCAGCCAATAAATGCTTACTGTCTACTGGAGGATTGGCCAGCTCTACCTTCAGCTCTGCGTCAAAGGTCTTTTTAAACCAGGACATATGGGTACGCAGCTGATGCATTTCTATACCTGGCAGCTCGGGCGCACAAATGCCAAGAATAGCTTGTTTTTTGCGCTGGCGAGGTAGAATGGTAACTATTTGGCTTGTTTGAGTATAGTCCATGCTTTCAGCAAGGGCTAGGAGCAGAGCCAGCTTATTGATTACCTTCCAATTAGCACTGCTGAGCATTTCCTTGTACAGATGAGCTTTATAGTAATTTTTAGAAACACCGTTGTGCCAGCCTGCAATAGCTGCGGCAATGATTTGTTCTTTATGAGTAAGACCAAAAAGCTGTGCGTTTTGAATCATATAGGCACTATGACGTGCATGGCTATAAAAGTTAATGGTAATACCTATATCATGCAGCAATGCAGCAGTTTCTAATAGCTTGCGATAGCCCTTGCGCAGTCCGTGCATAGGCATCCAGTTATCGAACATAGTCAAAGCTAAATCTCTAATGTGCAGGGAGTGAGTTACATCTGCGGTATAAAGGTGCAAAATATTATCGCGGCTGCGTTCTAATATATTACGTGCTACTAAGGGCTGACCAGTAGTTTCAGAATAGAATTTAAAGAACAGTCCTTCGCGTAGGCCACAGCCAGAGGAGATAATCTTACTAGCACCTGTTGTTTCCAGTAAGCAGCTAATAATGTTGCTGCCTGCAAGAATGATATCGCTGCGCTCACTACTAAGGCCAGAAATTTTTTTGCGCTGTTCTAAATTTGTGGTACGCAGCTTGGAGAAGAAATCGCGGAAAATTTGTAAAGAAAGAGAATAATTGTGAATTTTGGTCATGGGATATTTGCGAGAACGTTGGATAATTTTAGCAACGGTACGAGCTGTACCACCAACGCCGATGAGTGGCAAATTCTTTTGCTTAAGCCAAGGATACTGCTCCAAATTTTTCATAATGAAGGCAGTCATTTCTGCATAGATTGCAGGTGTCATCTCGTTGCGTGATTTGAACTTATCCGTTGTATTTACAGCACCAAATTTTAAGGATACGCTTTCTACAATCCTACGATTTTTAAAGTAAATAAGCTCGGTACTGCCGCCACCAAGGTCAAAAATAATGCCATTGGCTACATCAAGTGTATTAATCACACCTAAATAGCTATAATAGGCCTCTTCCTTACCGCTGATAATTTGCAGTTTAATACCTGTTTCTCTAGTAACAAGGTCTACCAGCTCCTGACCATTGGTAGCATTACGGATTGCTGCTGTAGCAACAGCAATAATGGTATCCGCATGATATATTTTGCACATATAGGCAAAGCTTTTCATGGTCTCAACTGTTGATGTAAAGGCAGCTTCAGTGAGTATGCCCTTTTCGTTTACCTTTTGGCTAAGGCGCAGTGCTTCTTTTTGATTGTACACCATATTATAGGCGCCGGATTTATACATGTGGCTGATAACTAGGCGTGCCGAGTTGGAGCCTATGTCGATAATTGCAATTCTTTCCATCTTCTCACCTCATTATATTACTTATTAAGCAAAAAACAGGAAAATCCTGCACTATTAGCGTAAAATCAATGTAAAATTGTTAAATCCATGTATAATAAACGCATTAACGCAGGACTTTTGCTATGAAATAAAGAATATATAAATAATGAGATAAATTTTAGGAGGATAATTATGAAGCGCAAGTTGTACACTACCTTTGCTGCCATTCATTTGGGATCTGAGATGATAAGCATGCAGATTACTGAATATCGCAGTATAGACGTGTTTAAGGTTGTGGAGCGCTGTAATAGACGTATTCGTTTAGGCGAGGCAACCTTTAAAAATAAAGTAATTCCTTATAATTTAGTAAACGAGATTTGTGAAATTTTATATGGCTTTAAGATGCTGATGGAGGAGTTTGGTGTTGAGGAATACACACTGCAGGCTACTACAGCAGTACGTGAGGCTCGTAACCAAATCTTCCTTTTGGATCAGATATACTCTCGTACAGGACTTGTTGTTGATGTTGTAGATATGCCTCAGGAAATTTATACCAAGTATGTGGCTATTCGCAATACCTTGAAAAATGAAAAAATCAGCAGTGATCGTGACGGTATGCTGATGATGGATATTTCTTCTGGTGGTCTTGGCATTACTATGATTCAGGATGACAAGATTAAATATCAGGAAAACTTTCATGTAGGCATTATTCGTGTCAAAGAAAGCTTTTCTCGCAACCGTCGTGAAAGCATGCACTTTAATAAGGCACTGACCGAGTTTTTGTCCAGCACGGTTGGTCCTGTCCGCTCAGAGCTGAAGCAGGAAAGCGTGCATTATATGGTGCTTTCAGGAACTGAAACAGAGCTTTTGATGAAGATGCTAGGACGTGAGGAGCGTCAGCGGGTGCATCGTATTAAGGCAGAGGACTTTCATGAGTTTTTCAAAAAGATTCGTCAATTTAATTTAGCACAGCTTATTAAGGTATACGATATTCCTGAGCATGTAGCAGAGCTTGTACTGCCTACAAGTCTTTTGTATGAGCAATTACTGAACCTGATTCCTGCAGAGGAAATCATTATTACTGCGGATCGCTTTATTGATGGTATGCAGCTGCTGCATATTGGTAGAAAAACAAGTCCTGAGCTGAGAAGAAGCTGGGAGCAAGAGCTTATTAGCTTATTCCATAGCATTGGTGAGCATTATAATTTTGATAAGAAGCATGCTCAGCAGGTTGAGCGTATGGCGTTATATATCTTTGATAAGGTTGCCAAGGACTTTGGTATGGGTGCTCATGAGCGTTTGCTGCTTAGAGGTGCCTGCCTGCTCCATGATGTAGGTAAATATTTATGTATGCGTAGCCATTCCATCTATACATATCAGCTGATTATGGCAACAGATATTATAGGCTTTAGTGAATGGGATAAGCAGATTATTGCATTAACAGCCTACTATCATGCTAATAAGCTATTTGATGAAAGTAATAAGCGTGCACCTGTAGTAGAAAAGGCGCAAATTGCTCTAGTAGCTAAGCTGGCGGCAATTTTGAGATTGGCAGATGCAATGGACCGCAGCTATCAGCAAAAGATTAGAAGCTGTTCCATCAGCATTAAGGATAACACTATGACCATTACTGCAGAATGTAAACAGGATTTGGCTCTTGAGCTATGGACCTTTGAGGATAAATCAGCATTTTTTGAAGAAGTATACGGTATTGAACCAATTTTAGAACGGGTGAAGCAATGATGACGAATATAGATCTTAACAATCCTGAATATTTTTATAATCGAGAACTTAGCTGGCTGAAATTTAATTTGCGTGTATTAAAGGCTGCCACTGTTAAGGAAACTCCTCTTTTGGAGCGTTTAAAATTTATTGCTATTACTGCATCAAACTTGGATGAATTCTTTATGGTCAGAGTAGCAGGCTTATGGAATAGCTATGATAGTGGTGTGGAAAAGCGCGATGCTTCTGGCTTAAGTGTTAAGGAGCAGCTGGACGAGATTTCTGAGTCTGCACATGAGCAGGTACGTACTCAAATGAAGTATCTGCTGGCATTGATGAAGGAAATGAAGGATGTTGGCCTTGTATTTAAGCGCGTGGACGATTTGAGTGATGAGGGTAAGCAATGGCTTGAAGAATACTATAGAGAGATTGTATATCCTGTGCTTACTCCCATGGCTGTAGATGCCTCTAGACCGTTCCCTTTCCTTGCTAATAAAACCTTGAATCTGGCTGTGGAGCTAGTAAATAATGACGGTGAGCATAGCATGGGACTAATTCAGGTTCCATCTGTATTAGACAGGATTACTGAGGTTCCTACAGAGGACAAGCGTGTCTTTGTCTTCTTAGAGGATATTATCATTAGCCATTGTCAGGATGTTTTTCAAGGCTGCCAGATTTTGGACGTCGTTCCTTTTAGAGTAACTCGTGATAGTGACCTTGACTTAGATGATGAGGATTCTGTTGACCTGATGAAGGAGGTTGAGGAGTCCTTAATGAAGCGTAAGCGTGGTGCTGCTGTACGCTTAGAAATCTATAAAACTAATAATGGTCGTATCAAAAAGTTTTTAGAGTCTAATCTTGATGTAACCGATATGGAGGTTTATGAAATAAATGGCCCCTTGGATGCAACCTGCTTCTTTAAATTTACAGGTATGCATGGTATGTGGCCTTGGCTTCACGAGCCCTTTGTTCCGCAGCGTCCCTTAGAGCTTCCTGATGATGAGGACCTGTTTGCAGCAATTCGTCATAATGATATTTTGCTGCACCATCCCTATGAAAGCTTTGATCCTGTCGTTAAGCTGATTAATGACGCAGCTGATGACCCTAAGGTTTTGGCAATTAAGCAGACACTTTATCGTGTCAGTGGTAATTCTCCCATCGTTGCAGCGTTGGCAAGAGCGGCAGAAAACGGCAAGCAGGTTACAGTTTTAGTAGAGCTGAAGGCTCGCTTTGATGAGGAAAATAATATTTTGTGGGCACGTCGTTTGGAGAAGGCTGGCTGCCATGTAATCTATGGCTTGGTAGGTCTTAAGACTCACGCTAAGATTATTCTGATTGTTCGCCGTGAATCCAATGGTATTAAACGCTATTTGCATCTTGGCACAGGCAACTATAATGATAATACTGCTAAATTGTATACTGACTTGGGCCTGATGACTGCCAATGATGAGTTTGGTAGTGATGCTTCTGCCTTCTTTAACCTGTTATCTGGATATTCTGAACCTCCTGTATGGAATAAGCTGGTAATGGCTCCGTTGGGATTAAGAGAAAAAATTTATTCTCTTATCGATAATGAAATTAATATGGTTAAGCTAGGCAAGGGTGGTCATATTATTGCCAAAATGAACTCCCTTATTGACCAACCGGTTATTCAAAAGCTGTATGAGGCTTCTATGGCGGGCGTACAGATTGAGCTTATTGTTCGCGGTATTTGTGGCCTGCGTACAGGTATAGAAGGTGTAAGCGAGAATATTACGGTTCGTAGTATTGTTGGCAGACAGCTGGAGCATAGCAGAATCTTCTGGTTCGCCAATGGCGGTGAAGAGCAGTTGTACTTATCAAGTGCAGACTGGATGCCGCGTAACCTCAATGACCGTGTTGAGCTGTTCTTCCCTGTTGAAGCAGAGGAGCATGTACAGCGTATTAAGGCACTGCTTGATTTGTATCTGCGTGATAATGTAGGTGCTTTTATGATGCAATCCAATGGTACATATCGCAGAGTGACTAATAAGGCAGAGCAGGTTAGCGCACAAAGCACTTTGTATGAAATGGCACTTTTGGCAGCAACTGCTGATAAGGTTCCTATGGAGCAAAGATTACAGCCTATGTATAGCCGTCGTTAATATAGTTAATTAATTAGACAATTAATAACTTTTATTGCTAATAGTAGGTGGTATTGTTATAATAATAGCACAATATGAGGAGGAAAAAATAATGAGTACTTTAGCTGTTACTATTAATTATAACTGCCATTATGGCTTTGTAGAATATGATGAAATTACTAAGAAAGTAGCTGTTCACTTAAATGTAGCAGAGGCAAGAGCTGCTGTGGAAAAATTTTTGGCAACCCCTATGACTCTGGATGCTCCCTTGGGTGAATCCATTCGCGACTTTGTTACCACTACTGTTGAGCCTCTGGCTAGCGTAAAGGCGTTCCAATTGGCAATGACACGTTTGTGGGGTAAAACCGGCGTGCGTGTTGAATGGAGCATGCCCTCCGGTATGGCTGAAAAACTAGCTCCTGTAGTAGATTAATCTTACAAAAAATTCCTGTCTGTATGACTTGATACGGGCAGGAATTTTTTCTTGCTTGTAATAAGATAACAAGTATTGTATAATAACTCTGTTAGAGACGTTGCTGCAAAGTTGTTTTCTAGCAAATTTAATATGGTTCCGTAGCTCAGTAGGATAGAGCAACCGCCTCCTAAGCGGTAGGTCGCCAGTTCGACTCTGGCCGGGATCACCACAAAAAAGCCGCTCCCAGACTGATATGTACCCAGAATCCTGGACACATTTCTTAATTATGCGAGGCATGTGGATG
>Garth_p1__coassemble_1039_pt1 | contig 16934 bp, 16 predicted proteins | sample Garth_p1__metabat2_high_PE_016 | metagenome-assembled genome bin Garth_p1
TTTCTCTGAAACCATGAGTTCTTTTTCTTCTGAGATTGTTAGGTTGAAAAGTACGCTTCATTCAGTATTCCCTCCTTCTGCTCTGCGAAATTTTATCAAATTCTATGTGTTTGAATATTGATAGCTGGATAATTTTGCAAACCTTACTACCGATGGCATAAAATTTGACATGGATAGCGTAATGCAAAGTATTACTAAGATATTATATTTGAAAAAAAATGCTTAGTCAAGTGAAAACTGAGCAAAATTGGGCTTTTCAGCAAATTTCGCAAATATTTTAAAGTATATTTGCGAAGTTATCCACAGTCTGTTAAAATATACTGTAGATAACTATCTCCAGAATTAAGTAATTTCATTCGACACTGACCGATTACAGACATCAGGAAGGCTGTCGAATTTATTTTTCACGACCAAATATAAAATCAAAATACGGAAAGGATGTATATGTATGAACCCTTACGACTTAGCTGAAATATGGGTCAAATGTAACGATAAGATAAAAGAGTCCGTTAACGAAAAAATCTATGATGTTTGGATTAAACCAATCATCCCCTTGGATGTTTCTGAAGATTATTTTAAGGTTGGCGTAAAAAGCGCCTTCTTTAAAAAAATGATTGAAGAAAGATATTCCTCTATAATTGAAGGTATTCTTTCCGGTATTATGGGCAAAAATATTCGTCTTATTATTGAGCCTATGGAGGACGAAAGTGCTAAGCCCGCGCCCATTGCAGAAATTATTCCTAAAGAAACTAAGCAGCAGGAGCTGTTTAATGAAAAAACTACTGATCAGGACTCTGAAGATAATCTGAATCCTAAATACGTTTTTGAAACCTTCGTCATTGGTAACTCCAACCGCTTTGCTCATGCCGCAGCACAGGCTGTTGCCAATAATCCGGCCCACGCCTACAATCCCCTCTTCCTTTATGGCGGCGTTGGTCTTGGCAAAACCCACTTAATGCATGCTATCGGCAATAGAATTAAGGAAAATAATCCTAATATGAAGGTACTTTATACCTCTAGTGAAAAATTTACTAATGAAATCATTAATTCTATCTACAATAAGACAACTGAAGCTTTTCGTCAAAAATACCGCAATATAGACTGCCTGATTATCGACGATATTCAATTTTTGAAGGGCAAGGAGCAAACACAGGTAGAATTTTTCCATACCTTTAATGCTTTAAGAGATGCAGATAAGCAAATCATCATCTCCAGTGACCGTCCCCCTAGAGAAATTGAAACCCTGGAAGATCGCCTTCGCTCTCGCTTTGACCAGGGCTTAACAGCAGATATTCAACCTCCTGATTTAGAAACAAGAATGGCTATTCTTCGTAAAAAGGCTGCAACAGACCATAATGAGCTGCCTAACGATGTCGTAACCCTATTAGCAACAAATATTTCTACTAATATTAGAGAAATTGAAGGTGCTTATAATAAAATTGTTGCCTATGCTTCTCTAATGGAAATGCCTGTTACTATAGAAACAGCACAAAAGGTGCTGAACGATATGGGTAATACTGTCCAAACTAAGCAAATTACCTTTGAATTCATTATCAAAACAGTTGCTGAATACTATAATATCAAGCAGGATGAGCTATTCAATAAAAAACGTACACAAAATATTGCCCATCCACGTCAAGTAGCAATGTATCTTTGCCGTGAGCTTGCTGACTTGTCCTATCCCAGAATTGGTGAGCTTTTTGGTGGTCGTGATCACACTACAGTAATTCACGCCTATGAAAAAATCAGCAAAAATCAGAAAAATAACACTGCACTTCACGGAGAACTTCAGGAAATTATTGAAATTCTGAAGCAGTAAAAAGTTATCCACAAAAACTGTTGATAACTTACTCCAAAACTGTGCATAACTTTCTGAGAATGTTGATAAAAAAATAGCCTGTTAAAGCTGTGAATAATATTTCCCAACTATCAACAGCTTTATCTACAAGTGGGAAATACCATGAAATAAAGCTAAAACACACTTTTCCACATTACTAACAGTGCTTACTACTACGTCTACTACTTTTTATTAATATATATAGTATTAAAACCTAAGGAGGCCTGTGTATAAATGATAATCACTTGTAACACCAGCAGCTTGAATAAAGCTATTCAAACAGTACAACGAGCTATCGCTTCCAAGCCTAGCACTCCTATTTTTGCCGGTATTCATTTTATCACTGCTAATGGTAAATTAGAAATTCAGGCAATGGACCTTAATATGGCTATTTCCTGCACTATTGACGCTGATATTCAAGAAGAGGGAGAAATCGTTGTTTCTGCAAAACGCTTTTCTGAACTGATTCGTAAGCTGTCTGAGGAAAATGTCACTATTACCCAAAATAAAGAACAAAATACTATCAAAATTGAATCTGGTACTGCTGATTTCCAACTTCTTTTAATGAATGAAGAGGATTATCCTAAATTTCCAGAATTTAATGGTGATACATCCATTACCATTGGCGATGAGGAAATTAAAGAGCTTGTTAAAAAGACCGTTTTTGCATGTGCTAAGGAAGAAGCAAAGCCTCTCTTTACAGGTATTTTAGTTGAGGTTGCAGATAATAAAATTACCTTTGTTGGCACCAATACTCATCGCTTAGCAATTAAATCTATGCCTTACGAAAGCTCTGAGCCTATGAGTATCATCATTCCTTATAAGGTATTAGAAGAAATTAATAGAAATCTGACAGGTGAAGTACCTCAGGAAGTTAAAATATCCTTACTGAAAAACCAAATCATGGTTAGTATTGATAATGTTGTTATTGTTTCCAGACTGATTGAAGGTAAATTTCCAGACTACAGACGTGTAGTTCCGCCTAAATTCTCTATCACTGCTAAGGTTAACGTTAAGGAAATGGCAAATTCAGTTGAACGTGTTTCCTTATTCTCCAATCAAGGTGAATATAGTGTCGTTAAAGTTTCTGTTGAAAATGGAAAAATGACTATTATGTCTAGCAGTCCTGATGTTGGCAGTGGTAAGGAAATTATTGACTGCGTAAGCGAAGGTGACAAACTTAATGTTGCCTTCAATTCAAAATATGTTCTGGATATTTTGAAAAATTTAGAAGCTGAAGAAGCTATTTTCTCCATGAATACATCCTATAGCCCTGTATGCGTTACTAGTGAAAGTGAACCTGGCTATACTTATATCGTTACTCCTATCAGAGTCGTATTCTAAGAGATTAGCAGGAAATACATATTCTGCTCTTAAAAGGAGGGCATCTTATGCAAAAAGAAGAAATTGCCATTACTACTGAATTTATTACCATGGATAAGCTGCTAAAATTTTCCGGTGTCGCTGATACTGGCGGACAAGCATTTATGATGGTAGAGGATGGTATTATAAAGCTGAACGGGAAATTAGTTACTGAAAAAAGAAAAAAAGTATTTCCCGGCGATGTGGTTAATATTGATGACCAACTGGAGCTGAACGTAGTAAGCGAATAAAATGAAGGTCAAAGGTATTTATGCTGTAAACTTTCGTAATTATTCAAGCTGCCAACTAGAAATTCCCTCGATGATTAATGTTTTTTATGGGCAAAATGCACAAGGCAAAACCAATATCTTAGAGGCTATATTTTATAGCTCCTTTGGTATGTCTCATAGAACCTCATCGGAAGATGATTTAGTAAAGCTTGGCAACAAGGAAATGGCAGTTGGTGTAGCTTACGAAAGCCATAGCGGCTCACATCAGGTTAAAATTAAAAAATATAAACAGCAGGAGCGCTGGAAAAAAGAAATTTTTCTAGATGGTGTAAGGGTAAGACCTAAGGAACATTACGGAGCTTTAAATACAGTAATGTTCTCTCCCGAGGATTTGCAGCTAGTTAAAGGTGAACCAGCTTTACGTAGACGCTTTTTCGACATGCAAATTGCTCAGACCGATCCTATTTACTATGATTTATTAGTAAAATACAATCGAGTATTACAGCAGCGGAATAGCCTGTTGAAGGATATTCGCGAGCATGGCGGTTGCGAAGCCTTACTGCAGCCATGGAATGAGGAATTTATTTATCTTGCTGCTGCTATAACTAAAAAACGCTTGGCTGCGTTGGCTCGATTGCAGGAAATAGCAGGAGAAATTTACAGCTCTATTACTAGCAATAAAGAAGCGTTAGAGGTTCGTTATGAATTAAAGGCTAACAATGGAACCTTACTTTATCCTGTAGGACCTGAGGATGCAGATGAGGCTTTTTATCGTCAGCATCTTGCTGAACGTCAGCGGATTGATATTTTGCGTGGCAATACAGGTATTGGTCCTCACAGAGATGATTTACAGCTGCTATTAAATGGGATGTCCTTAAAATCCTTTGGCTCGCAGGGACAACAGCGCAGTGGTGCTTTAGCCATGAAGCTATCTCAACTAGAGTATGTGCGTCGTGAAATAGGTGAATTTCCTATACTGTTATTGGATGATGTAATGAGCGAGCTGGATAATAGTCGTCGCTCACAGCTGCTGCGGTTCATTGATGGCAGAGTGCAAACATTTATAACAGTCAATGATAGAGAGCTGATTCCGGAGCTAGAGGAAAATGCTTATTTTGAAATATGCAGTGGACAAATTACCCGTGCTTGAGGTTTAGGAGGTGGAGCATATGTTCAAGGAACCGCTAGAAACTACAGGTGATGTAGTAAGGCGTCTCTTTGATCCTAGGGTGAATATACGTCGTTCCCCTGTTGCACCTATTGCTAAGCAAAAATATATGGAGCATATATTGCAGGATAATTGGGATAAGATTTGTGGACCTATGCTAGCTAAAAGCTGTAGTATTTATAAGCTTGAGGGTGATGAGCTTTATGTAAAAACAACAACTGCTGCTATGGCCAACGAGCTTTTCATGATGCAGCAGCTTTTTTTGCAAAAGGTTAATGCCTATCTTTTAGGTCGCAGGATTGTTAAAAAGGTTTATTTTCAATCAGGTGGTCAGCTGCGAAAGCTAGAAAAAAAGGCTGAGCAGGAGCAGATAGTGCCTGAAACGACATATACTAAATGTCCTAGGTGTGGCGCTAACATGGATAGCAGATTGACTATTTGTGGTGGCTGCGAAAGAGAAGCCAAGGACGAGCTTAGGCATAAATTGGGAGAGCTGATTTTAATAAGACCCTGGTTAACCTACGATGAGTGTCTAAAATACTATAAATGTGATAAAATATTATTCACTGCCGTTAAGGACGGAATAAAAAACCGTTACTTTGAAAAGGTACGTCTTGGTTATGCAGATGAGACTGATTGTCTTATGGCAGTAATGCTATTGACAGAAAAAGAGCCTGATGATATTGATGTAAGGCTTTATAATAATGCTTTAGAGTATTTACGGAGGGATCAGAGTGTATCTCCATCTAGGAGCAGATTGTATGGTGAAAAATAGTGAAATTATTGCTATTTTCAACATTCGCAGTCCCCAAACCAGTATTTTAAATGATTATGTTAAGAGTAATTTGGACAAATATAAGCTTGTTGATGTTACTGTTGGTAATGTGTATGCAAGCTGTATATTGACAGAGGATACTGTTTATTTGTCCTCTATTTCTTCTATAACTTTAAAAAAACGCGCTTGCGATGGTTTTCTCGCAGACGCTGTCTATAATAATTACTAATTTTTGCAAACGGAGGTAAATATGGCCACAGATATTAAGATTGAAGAAGCAACTGCCGTTAATGGCAATTATAATGCCGACCAGATTCACGTTCTGGAGGGCTTAGAGGCAGTTCGTACAAGGCCTGCCATGTATATCGGTAGTACCTCTGCCCGCGGTCTGCACCATTTGGTGTATGAGGTAGTGGATAACAGTATTGATGAGGCGTTGGCTGGTCATTGTAGCGAAATTAAGGTTACAATTCATGCTGATAACAGTATTACTGTTGTTGATAATGGCCGCGGTATTCCTGTTGACATGATGAAGAAGGAAAAGAAGCCTGCTGTTGAGGTTATTATGACCGTTCTTCATGCTGGTGGTAAATTTGGTGATGGCGGCTATAAGGTTTCCGGTGGCTTGCACGGTGTAGGTGTAACCTGTGTTAACGCATTAAGTGAGCATATGGAGGTTGAGGTTTGCCGTGGTGGTAAACGCTATAGCATTGAGTTTGCCAAGGGTAAAACTGTAGTTCCTCTTCATGAGCTAGGTGAGGCTGAGGCTACTGGTACTAAGGTGCACTTCAAGCCCGATGCTACTATTTTTACTGAAACTGTATATAGCTATGAAACCCTGCGCCTGCGTATTCGCGAGCTGGCCTTCTTGAATAAGGGTATTACTATTAGCCTGAGTGATGAGCGTCCTGAGGGTAAGAGTGAAACCTTCCATTTTGCTGGTGGCTTAATTGAGTTTGTTGAATTTGTTAATAAAAACAAGGAACGTATTAACGATAAGCCTATTTATTTAGAGGGTGACAAGAATAATATTATCGTTGAATTGGCTATGCAATACTGCGATACCTATAACGAGAATATTTTTACCTATGTCAATAATATTAACACCGAAGAAGGTGGTACTCATTTAAGTGGCTTGCGTAAGGCATTGACTCGTACCATCAACAACTATGCTCGTAAAGGTAATTTCCTGAAGGAAAATGAGGATGCCTTAAGCGGTGAGGACGTACGTGAGGGCTTAACTGCTGTATTGAGCTTAAAGGTTCCTAATCCTCAATTTGAAAGCCAGACCAAGATTAAGCTGGGCAACAGCGAGGTTATGCCTATTGTAGATAATCTTGTTGGTGATGCTTTGGCTGAATTTATGGAGGAAAATCCCTCTGTTGCTAAAAAAATCGTAGATAAGGCAATTCTTGCAGCTCGTTCTCGTATTGCAGCTCGTAAGGCTAAGGAGCTGACTAGACGTAAAAATGCTATGGATTTGGGCGGTTTGCCTGGCAAGCTAGCTGACTGTAAGAGCCGTAAGGTTGAGGAAACTGAGATTTACTTAGTCGAAGGTGACTCTGCAGGTGGTAGTGCTAAGCAAGGCCGTAACTCTGACTTCCAAGCTATTTTGCCCTTGCGTGGTAAAATTTTGAACGTTGAAAAAGCGCGTCTTGATAAAATTCTTAGCAGTGATGAAATTCGCAATATGATTACAGCCTTTGGCTGCGGCATTGGTGACGATTTTAATTTGGAAAAGGCTCGTTATGGCAAAATCATTATTATGACCGATGCCGACGTCGACGGTGCTCATATCCGTACTTTGCTTTTAACCTTCTTCTATCGTTACATGCAGCCGTTGATTAAAGAGGGCCATGTCTATATTGCTCAACCGCCGCTGTATTTGGTTCGTAAAACACAAAAACAGCACTTCTACGCTTATAGTGACGAAGAGCTGCAGGAGATTTTAGATCAGGTTGGTCGCGATGCTAATCCGTATGTTCAGCGCTATAAAGGCTTAGGTGAAATGAACCCTGGTCAGCTGTGGGAAACAACTATGGACCCTGCTTCTAGAACTATTTTGCAGGTACAGCTGGAGGACGCTGCTGAGGCAGATAGAATTTTCTCCATCCTGATGGGTGATAAGGTTGAACCTCGTCGTCAATTCATCGAGGAAAATGCTAAAAAGGTTCGTAATCTGGACCTGTAATCGAAGGAGATTGATATCATGGCTAAGATTAGAAAAAATCTTTCTGATGAAGAAATGCTGAGAGGCTTTAGTGAAGAACTTACCTTTGAAAATGGCTCCTATGTTGATGAAAAAACTAAGCAAAGCAAGCTAAAGAGTGCTAAGGCCCCTGCTAAAAAGGAGCTACTTTTGCCTGAGGATGCTCAAGAGCGTTTAAATCGCTTTTTGCTGGAAATTAGCATGGATTGGCTAAAGAATAAAAAGGGCAACTGCGTTTGGAAGGTTCTTAAAGAGAACGACCAAATTGTTATTAAGCCTGTTGCTTTGAATAAATAAAATGCATAAGGTTAATTTTACTCTGCCTCAGCTAGAGGCAGAGCTAGATGGCAGTAATCCCAGGGAAATGCTTATGGCTGTTGCAGGTGGACGCAAGCCTGAAGAATGCTGGCTAAAGGCATCTGCCGGTCAATTAAGAATATTTTGTGCCGATAAGGGTGCTGCAGTTTGTTTAAATGCTGGATTAAAGCCAGAAGTACTTTGGGGTGACTGCGATAGTGCAGCAGCTAAGATATATGAGCAAATGCAAAAAAGTGGTGTTACTGTCTATCGATACCCAAGGGAAAAGGATGATACGGATTTACAGCTGCTTTTAAAGGAGATTCCCGATGGTGATTTGCTTTGCAGCGGTATATGGGGTGGTCGCTTTGACCATTTGTATAGCAATGTTTTTTCCTTACTTAGCTATAAGCTAAGTCGTGGTAATCAGGTTGTGATGGCTGATGATAGAGAGATTATGGTGCTTTTATCAGATGGTGAAAAAGCTGAGCTGAAGTTTAAAAACAAGCCCTATGCGATTTCCTTGCTACCATTGAGCGTAAAGACAAAGGTTGATTTTAGCGGTGTTCATTGGCCCTTAAAGGATGCAGAGCTGGAGATGCTCCACCCCTACGCCATCAGTAATGAGGCTGAAGAAAGCGCAATCATCTGCCAATGTCGTTTAGGCTTTGTTGGCTTGTACTGCTGCTTTGAGAAGGCTTAGATTTTGATATTATGAGGGATGCTTGTGGAAGGATTTGTAGCGGATTTAGATACGCTAACAATAATTTATTTGATTGTTTCAGGCTTTATTGCGGCGTTTATTGACTCTACGGTTGGCGGTGGTGGACTTATTTCTACCCCTGCTCTTTTGAGTCTTGGACTGCCCGTTCCCTACGCTTTGGGAACTAACAAAATGGCTGCCTCTATGGGTGCCTTGATGAGCGTTATTTCCTTTTGGCGTGCTGGTAAAATAAAAAAGTCAGCGCTTGCTTTAATGCCGCTTTCGTTTTTAGGCTCTGCCTTTGGTGCCTATGTTGTTTATCTTTTGCCGGAAAGGCTGATGAAGAACATTATTGTTTTGCTTCTTGTAGCTGTGGCTGTTTATACCTATCGCCGCAAGGATTGGGGTGACCATAGTACTGCAGAAAATTTGGGCCTAGGAGCGTTACTTGGAGCCATTGCTATGGCCTTTGGTATGGGCTTTTATGATGGCTTTTTTGGTCCTGGTACAGGTTCATTTTTGATTTTTGGCTTTCTCTTTTTAGGCTTTGACTTTGTTACTGCTGCGGGAAACGCCAAGGCACTTAATTTTGCTAGTGGCTTAGGTGGTATTTTTGCTTTTGCTATGAGTGGTACAGTTTTATGGCAGCACGGTTTGATTATGGGTATTGCCATGGTGGTGGGAGCCTTTTTTGGTTCACGCATGGCTATAAAAAAGGGCGCTGCCTATGTGCGTCCGTTATATCTTGCAGTGACTACTCTTTTAATTGGCAAGCAGGTGTATGACCTGCTGCTTAAATAGAATAATGTAGATATTTATGGTATAATGTACTAGTTAAGTTATATTTTGCAACGTTTTGATTTTTGTTAAGAAAAAGGTGATAAAGTGGATTTAGAAAATACTACAGGTAAAGTTTTACCAGTATATATCGAAGAGGAAATGCAAAAATCCTATATCGATTATGCTATGAGCGTTATCGTTCAACGTGCTTTACCCGACGTTCGAGACGGCCTGAAGCCTGTTCATCGCAGAATTTTGTATGCGATGCAGGAAGCTGGCATGACACCGACCAAGCCCTATAAGAAATCCGCTCGTATTGTCGGTGAAGTTTTAGGTAAATACCATCCTCATGGCGATAGCTCTGTATATGAAGCCATCGTTCGTATGGCGCAGGACTTTTCCACCCGCTATCTGATGGTTGATGGTCATGGTAACTTTGGTAGCATTGACGGCGATAGTGCTGCGGCAATGCGTTATACTGAGGTTCGTATGGCAAAAATTGCCGAGGCTATGCTGGAGGATATCGAAAAGGATACTGTTGATTTTGTACCTAACTATGATGAATCTATGAAGGAGCCCAGTGTGCTTCCTTCCAAGGTTCCCGCCCTGCTGATTAATGGTAGTGCTGGTATCGCAGTAGGTATGGCAACTAACATTCCTCCTCATAATTTGTGTGAGGTGGTAAATGGTCTGGTTATGCTGATTGATAATCCTGATGTAGAAATTTCTCAGCTGATGACCGCTATTAAGGGTCCTGACTTCCCTACCGGTGCTTGCATCTTAGGAAAGACTGGTATTACTAATGCCTATACTACTGGTCGTGGTGTTGTTAAGCTGCGTGCTAAGGCAACCATTGAGCCTGCCAATAAGGGTAAGCACAATATTATCATTACAGAAATTCCTTATCAGGTTAACAAGGCTAATTTGATTAAGGATATTGCTCAGCTGGCAAAGGATGGCGTTATTGAGGGTATGACCCACATTGATGACTATTCCAACCTGAAGCATGGTATCCGCATCGTAATTGAGCTTAAGGCTGATGCTGTTCCTGATGTTGTTTTAAATAAGCTATATAAGCACACATCTTTGCAAACCTCCTTTGGTATCATTATGCTGGCGCTGGTTAATGGTGAGCCCAGAGTTTTGAACCTGAAGCAGGTTCTGACCTATTATCTGGAGCATCAAAAAGAAGTTATCACCAGACGTACTCGTTACGAGCTGGCTAAAGCTAAGGATAGAGCTCATATCTTAGAGGGCTTAAAGATTGCTCTTGATAATCTGGATGAGGTTATTTCTACCATTCGCAGCAGTGCTAATGGTGATATTGCTAAGACAAGCCTGATGGAGCGCTTTAATTTAAGTCAGCGCCAGGCACAGGCTATCCTGGATATGCGTCTGCAGCGCCTGACCGGTCTGGAGCGCAAGAAAATTGATGACGAATATGTTGATGTGCTGGAAACCATTGATTGGTTAGAAAGCGTATTAGCAGATGAGCATAAGGTTATGAACATCATTAAAGAAGACCTTCTGGAAATGAAGAAGAAATTTGGTGATGAGCGTCGTACTGAAATTTCCATGGAATCTTCTGAAATGGATATTGAGGATCTGATTGCTGAGGAGGACATTGTTGTTACTATCAGCCATCAAGGCTATATCAAGCGTCAGACTATGGATAATTTCCGCAGCCAAAAACGCGGTGGTATGGGAAAAAATGGAGGCAGCGGCAAGAAGATTGACGACTGCGCTGAGCATTTGTTCCTGTCTACAACTCACCATAACATTCTCTTCTTTACCAACAAGGGCCGTGTATATCGTCAAAAGGGCTACGAAATTCCTGAAGCAGGACGCACTGCTAAGGGCACTGCAATTATTAATCTGCTGCCGTTAGAGCAGGGTGAAAAGATTACTGCAGTTATTCCTGTTAAGGAGTTCTTAGAGGAGCAGTTTATGTTTATGGCTACCAATAAGGGTACTGTCAAGAAAACTAATCTGAAGGACTTTGATAGCGCACGTAAAAATGGTCTTGTAGCTATTAATCTGGATGATAAAGAGGACCTGATTGGTGTTGAACTCACTGACGGTAATAGCGAGATTGTTCTGGCTACCAGAAATGGTATTGCTATCCGCTTTGATGAGCAGGATGTTCGTCCTATGGGACGTACTGCCCATGGCGTAAGGGGCATTAGCCTTGCTTATGGTGATGAGGTTGTTGCTATGGATAGCGTAGCTGATGAAAGCTGCGAGGTTCTGACTGCAACTGAATTTGGTATGGGTAAGCGCACTGCTGTTAGCGAATATCGTAAGCAAACCCGTGGCGGTAAAGGCATTATCAATATCAAGATTACTGAGAAAACAGGCTGTGTAGTTGGTATGCGTGTTATTAATCCTCAGCAGGAGATTATGATGATTACTTCTGCAGGTATTATTATCCGTATTGATGTTGATGGTATCTCCCAGTTTGGCCGTAATGCACAGGGCGTTAAGCTTATGACCTTAAATGATGATGACAAGGTTGTATCCTTAGCTGCTATTCATCATGACGATGATGAAGAATAAGAATTAAATAAAAATTTTCAAGGAAGCTGTTATGGTCCTTGAAATTTAAAAGGCACTGCAATTTATGAAGCTGTTGTTGGTAAGCTAGCATAGATTGCGGTGCCTTTATTGTATGTGTGTATGTTTAGGAGGTACTATCTAACAGATTAAGTCTGGGTGAGCAAAATTGGTTGGAAAATCACATATGCCAACATTTACTCCAGCACCTGTATAGCCTTGATTATAGGCAGCCTGTGCATTGATAGCATCAAGAACGTTTATGTCGATAGCGTTATATTCTGTATTAGCAGCGTAAGTTGGGGCTGCAGCTAAAAGAGATAAGGTAATTAACGTTATTAGTCCATGTTTTTTCATAGAAAAACTTCCCTTCAAAATAATTTGAGAAAAAACTTCTGTGCTCATATTATATTATAAAATTGCACAAAATAATAATTTTTACTTCTTTGCATATATAAAAATAAAAAAGAAGACTGCCCCAAATGGCAATCTTCTTAAATTAATTGTTATAAGCCAATGCCTATATAAGGTCCATCATGGCGTCTGCCAATGCCTATGCCAATATTGATGGGAAAACGACTGTTGCGTGATGGTTTTTCACGTTCAATCTTCATAAACCAAAGGCGATAAACCTTGGTACCATTTTCTAGTTTTTTAGGCTTATCCATATCGGTAATTATGCGGTACCCGTTAATATTTTTATTGTCAGCTTCGTAGTTTGTCAGCATTCGTGACATTTGTAGAGCTGTTGCTTTATTATTAGAGTAAAGGCGCAGCATTTCTTCGTTAGGTGTTCCAATAATGATTTGCTTACGTAACGAACGGTCTTTGGATATACCTGTGTAGACCTCTACTTTTTCTTCACTAAGTTTAACGTAGAGGATGTCTCCTTCAAGACCACTATAAAGCCTTTTTTTCATTTCAGAGGCAGTAATGATTTCTGCAGGCTGATCGATATCAAGAGCAGCTTTAGAAGACTTTGTTGTGTTATCGGAAGCCATAGCCACTGCTGAGGCCATTAGACAAAATATAAGTGCAAGAAGGATTAAAGAGATTTTACGCATATTTACGCCTCCTTAGATAATAAATAAAAACCTATTAATCACAGCTGTGCATAAAGTTGTGGTTAATTGAAAGCTAAAAGACTTAAAGCTTATGTCACATCCTACGGATATCTTATCATAGGCTTAAAGTGAGCTGCAAGGCAGTAAAATGAAAATTAAATTTCTATATTGGGACAAAAAACGACCAGAGTGGCAGTAATTTATTTCCTTGCATAATTTTTTTACGGGTAAAAAGGGAAAAAAGTCCAAATACTGTTCAAATTTTTACAAATGTATGGTAAAATTAAGGTGTATTTTTAGAAAATTCAGCAAGGAAGTGACGGAATGGAATTTGTAAAATCCGCTGATGTTGTCGTTATTGGTGGCGGCATTGTGGGTACTGCTATTTTGCGCGAGCTGTCCAAGTACGATTTAAAATGCGTATTGGTTGAAAAAGAGCCCGACGTAGCACTTGGTACCACTAAAGCAAATAGTGCGATCCTGCATGCAGGCTTTGACGCACCTACCGGCAGCCTGAAGGCTATTACTAATGTTCGTGGCAATAAGCTCTATCATGAGCTGGAAAAAGAGCTTGATCTTGATATTAAATGGACTGGCTCCATGGTTGCTGCAACTACTGACGAAGAAATGCAAACTTTGCAAGAGCTGCTTGAGCGTGGCCGCGCTAACGGTGTAGAAGGCTTAAAAATCCTGTCTCAAGCAGAGGTTTTGGAGCAAGAGCCTAACCTGACTACTGTTAAAGGCGCTTTGTGGGCTCCTACTGCAGGCGTGTGCTGGCCCTTTGGCGCTGCTATTGCATTTGCAGAATGTGCTGTACAAAACGGCGCTGAAGTTATTCGTGATTGCAGAGTTTTAGGCTTTGTAAAAGAAGAAGGCAAGATTGTTGGCGTTGAAACCTCTAAAGGCACCATTGCTGCTAAATATGTTGTAAACGCTGCAGGCGTATATGCTGATGAAGTAGCTAAGCTTGCTGGTGACGACACCTTCACCATTACTCCCCGTAAAGGCGAATACATCCTCTTTGATAAGACTGCATGCAGCAGCCTTGTTTATGGCGTAGTATTCCCCACTCCTACTAAAAAATCCAAGGGTATTTTGGTTTGCACCACTACCCATGGCAATACCTTCATTGGTCCTAACGCTAATGAAATGGATTCCAAAGAGGACTTGGCTGTTACTGCAGAAGGCATGAACGAAATTATGACCTCTGCTCGTAAGCTGATTCCTAACCTGCCTATGGGCGCAGCTATTACTCAATTTGCAGGTCTTCGTGCTGTTTCCAGCACTGGTGATTTTATTCTGGGTGCATCTGACAAGGTTGAAAACCTGTACAATGCAGCTGGTATGCAATCTCCTGGTCTGACCGCAGCTCCTGCTGTTGGCGAAATGATTGCTGCTGAAATTGCACGTGTAAGTGGCGCTGCTAAAAAAGCTGACTTCAAGGCTGAGCTGCCTAAGAAGAAAGTATTCAATCACATGACCAACACTGAAAAGGCTGCAGCTATTGCTGATAACAATCTGTTTGGCCGCGTAATCTGCCGCTGCGAAACTATCACTGAGGGTGAAATTGTTGAAGCTATTAACTCTCCAGTTGGCGCACGCACCGTTGACGGCGTTAAACGTCGTACCCGTGCAGGTATGGGTCGTTGCCAAGGTGGTTTCTGCGGTCCTCGCGTTACCCAAATTTTGGCTCGTGAGCTGAATATCTCTATTCCTGAGGTATTAAAAGAGCGTGCTGATTCCAACATGTTCTATGAAAAATATAGTGCTGATGGCGGGGAGGAATAATAATGAACCAATTATATGATGTAATTATTGTTGGCGGCGGCCCTGCTGGTCTTTCTGCTGCATATAGCGCATGGGAAAACGGCGCAAAAAAAATCATTGTTATTGAGCGTGACCGTGAATTAGGCGGCATTCTGCAACAATGTATCCATAATGGCTTTGGTCTGCATCACTTCAAAGAAGAGCTGACTGGCCCTGGCTATGCACATCGCTGCATTGAGCTGATTAAAGATAAACCGGAAATCGAAACCCTGGTTGATACCATGGTTCTTGATGTTAAAGATAATAAAACTGTTATTGCAGTTAGCCCTGAAAAAGGTCTGATGACTTTAGAAGGTAAAACTGTAATCCTGACCATGGGCTGCCGTGAGCGTACCCGTGGCGCTATCCGCATTCCTGGTGAGCGTCCTGCAGGCGTATTTACTGCTGGTGCTGCTCAACGTATGGTTAACATGGAAGGCTATTTGCCTGGCCACAAAATCGTTATTCTGGGTAGCGGTGACATCGGTCTGATTATGGCTCGCCGTATGAGCTTAGAAGGCTGCAAGGTACAAGCTGTACTGGAAATCTGTCCCTTCTCCAACGGTCTGACCCGTAATATCGTTCAATGCTTGAACGACTATGATATTCCTCTGCACCTTTCCCACACCATTGTTAAAATCCATGGTGAGGAACGTGTAACTGGTATTACCGTTGCTAAGGTTGACGAGAAAATGACTCCGATTCCGGGCACTGAATTTGATATCGAATGCGATACCGTACTGCTATCCGTTGGTCTGATTCCTGAAAACGAGCTGTCCAACGGTCTGAACTTGACCATGAATCCGCTGACTAACGGTCCCGTTGTTGACCAACACCGTGAAACCAGTCTGGATGGCTTCTTTGCTGCTGGTAACGTTGTACACGTACATGATTTGGTTGACTTTGTATCTGAAGAGGCTGAAATTGCAGGTAAATACGCTGCACTTAAAGCTCAGGGTAAATTGTCTGCTGATAACCGCAGTGTTAAGGTTACTGCAATTAACGGCGTACGTACCTGCGTTCCGCAAGTACTTTCTATGCCTAAAGAAGTTCCTGCTGATGAGAAGGTTAAGCTGTTCATGCGTGTTGCAGCTCCTCATCGCAAGGTTCGTTTGGAAGTTAAGAGTGGCGACAATGTTCTGCTGAGCAGACCTCTGCCCGTTGCTAAGCCCAGCGAAATGATTGCAGTAGAAATTCCTGCTGCTAAATTTGACCTGATTGGTGAAGAAATCACCGTAGGTCTGGTTCTGTAAGGAGGGTATAAAATGGCTGTTGAAACAAGAGTTATGAACTGCATTATGTGCCCCATGGGCTGTGAAATGACTGTAACCATTGAGGATGGCAAGGTAACTAATGTTACTGGTAATACCTGCCCTCGTGGTCCTAAATATGCTAATGATGAGGTTACTGCTCCTAAAAGAATGCTGACCTCTACTGTTGCTGTTGAAGGCGGTCTGTTGCCTTTGCTGCCTGTTGTATCTGCAGATGTTCTGCCCAAGGAACGCATCCTTGATTGTGCTGCATTCCTGCGCAGCGTAAAGGTTCAAGCACCTGTAAAAACCGGTGATGTAGTTGTAAAGGACATTCTTGGTCTTGGCGTTGATATTATCGCTAGCCGTGATATGTAATTTCAGTAAATAGCTTAATATAGTTCAATTTCAAGAGGAAGCTTTCTCTAAAAGAAGGCTTCCTCTTTTTATTATAAAGTGAGACTAATTAGTCTTTATCACATTCGATAACCTATATAAAAAATTAGATATTCATTGAGAAGTAATTTAGGATGTCTTTGGATTGCTAGGATAGTATAAATGATGCAAATAATATTCTTGTCTTTAGAAAATAAGCAAATGTACTAAAGAAAAACTATTGATAAAATACAGAAAAATAGAAAAGTTGTTGAAAAAAGGACAGATAAATTTCAAGAAAAGAGTCAAAATATGTCCGTTTTTGTGGGAATTTATCAAAAAAATTGACTTTTTTGATAATTTTTTTGGAAGCTGTAAAGCTTTGAATCATAGGCGTCTGTTTGCCAACCGCTCCGTGTGTTTAGCGAAAAAATGTAAGAAATATTACAAAATTGGTGTTGACACATTGCGGCTGAAGTGGTATTATAAACAAGTCGTCAGCGACAAGACGACAACGAACCTTGA
>Garth_p1__coassemble_2605_pt1 | contig 7228 bp, 8 predicted proteins | sample Garth_p1__metabat2_high_PE_016 | metagenome-assembled genome bin Garth_p1
GTAGCATAGATGAAAGGCCGGATGAAATAGCAAGTCGTAACGAGTTTGGTCATTGAGAGATAGATACCGTCATTGGCAGTAAGAGCAAGAGTGACAACGTTGTGTTGACTCTTGTAGAACGCCTTACACGCAAGTACATAGCTATTAAGATTGACGGAAAAACTGCATCTGCAGTTAGTGCAGCAATGCAATCTTTGCAGAAGTATTATGGCGATAAGTTCAGCCAGATATTCAAAACAATAACCAGCGACAACGGCAGTGAATTTGCTGAACTCGCAGAGCTTGAAAATAACACAACTACAAAAGTATACTTTGCTCATCCCTACAGTTCTTGGGAAAGAGGCTCCAACGAGCGCCATAACAGTCTTTTAAGAAGATTGATTCCTAAAGGCAAGAGGATAGATAAATATACTTCTGAAGATATTCTGTTTACAGCTGATTGGTGTAATTTATTACCTAGGAAAATTCTAGGCTACAAAACACCTGATGATCTATTCGAGAACGAACTCGATAAGATTTACGCAGCTTGATTTTCAAAAAGTGTGCAACTTCTAATTGCAATTTAGGTTTATTTTCTTTGGGGTGGGCACGTAGTCGATGATGTCACTAATCACCCGACTTTCTGTGCGGCCCTTGCCGACATGAAGCGGTATAATTCTTGTGGTTGCCATAAAAAGTCCTCCTCTTAAAATATTTTCTCTGAGCTCCATGTGCCTATCGTTGAAATAGATTCTTCTTAAGGGTATAATATAAAGAAACTACCAATACCTCAAAGGAGGGATTTTATGCTAGAACAGCTAATTGCTGAAGCAACCGAATGTGATTTCAAAGTTGCACTTGAAATAAAGAAACCCAAAAGCTGGCTGAAAAGCGTGAGTTCTTTTTCTAACGGAATTGGCGGAACCTTATTCTTTGGCATCTCTAACGATCGGAATCCAGTTGGACTTTCCGATGTTCAAAAAGATGCTGAAGCTATCAGTCGCTTGATAAAGGAACGAATCACACCATTACCGCAGTTTATCTTAAAACCATTACAGGAAGATGGTAAAAATCTGTTAGCTTTAGAGGTTACTCCCGGCCGCAGCACCCCATATTATTACAAGGCAGACGGCGTGATGGAAGCATATATCCGTGTTGGAAATGAAAGCATAATTGCCCCTGATTACATTGTGAATGAACTAATCTTAAAGGGAACCAATCAGTCCTTCGATACCTTAACAACAGACGCTGTGAAAAAGGATTACAGCTTTACACTCCTGGAGGCAACCTATCTGGAACGAACTGGCCTCCGCTTTGAGCCATCTGATTATGTATCCTTCGGTTTGGCTGACAAAAATGGGTTCTTGACCAATGCCGGAAAGCTCATGACTGATCAGCACACACTTTATAACTCCCGTATGTTCTGTACCCGGTGGAATGACTTGGAAAAAGGCTCTATCTTTGATGATGCGCTGGACGATAAAGAATACGAAGGGAATTTGATTTATCTACTGAAAAGCGGCAGTGAATTTATTCGCAATAATTCCAAAGTCCGTTTTGTCAAAGAGGCACAGTATCGTGTAGACAAGCCGGATTATGCTGAACGAGCTGTAACAGAGGCTCTTGTCAATGCGCTCATCCATCGTGATTACATTGTGCTTGGCAGCGAAGTACATATTGATATGTTTGATGATCGGGTGGAAATCACATCTCCAGGAGGTATGTTTGGAGGCGGCTCAATTCACGAATACGATATTTACAGTATCCGTTCAATGCGTCGAAACCCTGTGATTGCTGACCTGTTCCACCGAATGAAATACATGGAACGCCGTGGAAGTGGTCTGCGCAAAATCGTTAGTGAAACAGAAAAGTTGCCTGGCTATACTGAAAGCTATAAACCTGTGTTTTTCTCAACGGCAACAGATTTCAGAGTCATCTTGAAAAATGTAAACTACAACTTAGAGGGTGACACCCAGCAAGTTATCCACCAAGTTACCAACCAAGATGCTGAACTATCAACGGTATCCAAACAGATTTTGGCCTTTTGCACAACACCCAAATCAAAGAAAGAGCTTGCAGCATTATGTGGTTTCAAAGATTTAAGAAACTTCACTGTGAAGCATATTAATCCGCTTTTAGAATCTGGGCAATTAGAAATGACGATTCCCGATAAACCTAAAAGTCGCAATCAAAAATATATTACCGCTCATTCCAAATAACCAAGAAGCAGGGCATAGGGGCTCATCTCCCAGTGTCCTGCTTCTTTTCATTCTAAATTATATGGTTCATTTTACAATGAGCCCTTATTTAAGATTTATTAGATTAGGGGTTTATGTAGAAAACAAAAAATGGCAGCGCTAAGCGCTACCTTTCATTGGCTAAATTTAGAAATAAAAGAGCTGGTAGTGTATAGCAAAAACTCCTATTTTGACATCATCTGTTACTTATGCTAAACTTGATTTGTAGTGATTATCATAAGTGTTTTCTTATTAACCATTTGTGTTTTAAAATATAATTGAGAAAGGAGTTTTCTTGTTATGAGTATAGAAAAGGTAACAGATTTATCTGCGTGGATGAAAAAGAGAAGAACTGAACTAATGAATTTGACACCGGAGGCTAGGACCTATAAACGTACTCGTGGCAGGGTAAGAACTCCTGAAGAGAAGAAAGCATTGGTTTTGGCTGCTGGTAATGCATGGAATGAATGGATTAAATCCGGCAAATTAGTAAAGACGGATAAGGGATATGAATTATGCAAGATATAGATAAAAATATCATAAAAAAATCCATGAAGAGAATTTATCTGATCCAGTTAATAAGCGAATTTTAATAGCTGCTCTTATATGTTCGTTGGCTAAATAGTTTGCTAATGAATTAGTTATTGTAGGTGGTTCCGCTGTAGAATTTTATACTGCTGCAAGCTACATGACTAAAGACATAGATTTCATTGCTAAAGATGATTTCCAAATTGCTAAAATCATGACTTCGTTAGGCTTTTCTATAGGTGAAGGTTATACATGGTTTCATCCTGATACATCTGTTGTAGTTGAATTCCCTAAACCACCTTTACTTGGCGATATAAGTAGAGTGACAGAAGTAAAAACAGAGTACGGTGTTGCTGAAATTATAGGTGTAGAGGATATTATACTGGATAGATTAAAAGGACGGGAGTTTTGGCAGGATAATAACGAACTTCCTGAAATGATGATTTATTCACATTATGAGAGTATTGACTTCGTATATCTACGAAAGCAGGCTGAATATGAATTGGTAAGTGATGTTTTGGAAAAAGCCATAGCTGATGTAGAGTATTATAAAGCTGGAAAATCGCCTTATTTACGTAACAATTTTTATAGTGACAAGGTGGTAGAAGCTAAAATTGTTGATGCACTTGAATATGATGTTCCATTAGATAAGATTATTAGAAGATTGTCTAATGATGCTCAGGTTAAGGGCATTTCTGTAGATGAAAGGAAAATATATCTCGAAGCTATCATAAAGTCTAGCAAAGAAATTCAAGAACTTCTGTTGGAGAGTTCACTGTGTGATTGATGACCTAGTAACTTTTACCTTAGAGTTTGTAGAATGTAACGAATGTTTTTGTAAAATGACCGATTATTCTAATTGATTTTTGGGATAGTCGGTCAATATTTTTGTATATGATTTTTAGAAAGTGTGCAACTTCTAATTGCAATTTAAGACTAAAAAAAAGAATGTAAACATAAAATTTATTGAAGATGGTGTAGATTGTGGAGAAAAGTGGCAAGTTGAAATATATAGAATTGAGTAAAAGTTATTGGATTACTGAGCTATGTTTTATATAGTATGTAATACGATAGTAAATGAAATTCTAAAAATAAAAACGCTGTGTAGATACACAGCGTTTTTTTGTAATATATCAACTTTCTTTTTTGAAAGTATTTCAGTCAAGGTAAGTTTTCTTTTGGTTTTATCAGATTTATCTAATTGCTTTTTCCATGTTTTTACGGTTTGTGAACGTAAAAAATCAATTAGTGGCTTTAAGTCCTGGTCATTATCCCAAGCTTCTAATGCCTTAAAATATTCTCTTCTATCCTCTTCATGAATAACAATAGGGGGATGGTTATGGAATACTAAAAAATAATTCATAGCCAATCTTCCTGTTCTTCCGTTGCCATCTGCAAATGGGTGAATATTTTCCATTTTGGCATGGAAAAAAGCAGCAGCAATTAAAGCCTTAGAATTTGGAACAGTTTCCATGTCGTTTATGAGCTCCTGCATTTCAGCAGGAACATCTTCAGCAAGGGCAACGATTTCATCTTTTCCGGTTACATAGTCTCCTAGCTTGCATGTGCCAGGGCGTTCACCTTTTTGCCAGCGTCTGGAATCATAAGTGTTCATAGTAAGAATTTTTTGCAGTTTTTTTTATAAAAGCTTCTGAAAGTGGTGTGTGCTGACCAAAGCATTGTAAAAAATATTCACTAGCTGTTTTGGCATTACGCAGCTCATATAGCGTTCTAAGATCACCTGTATACGAGGTAACTCCATCAGTTTCAAAAATTTCTCTTGTATCATGATAAGTAACATTGTCATTTTCAATTTTACCAGAATTATAGGCAAAAGAAATTATATGACCATTAAGAGCTTCAGCTAAATCAGCATCAGTTTTTATATTTTTGTCCTTCCACCACAAAAGAATTTTATCGTACATCGTGAAGCCGCCTCTCAGTTTTATGAGTATGTGCTCATCGTATAAATAAAAAAGCTCACACATTCGTGTGAGCTCTAATCTCGTGGTAGCGCTAAAGGGAATCGAACCCTTGATTTCGCCTTGAGAGGGCGACGTCTTAGCCGCTTGACCATAGCGCCATATGGCTCCGGGACTAGGACTCGAACCCAGACTAAATGATCCAGAGTCACTTGTGCTACCATTACACCATCCCGGAACAGGTAACTGTTCCTTAGAACGTAATTAAGTATAACAGAGGATAATGGTTTTGGCAAGCCTTTTTTTAAAATTTTTTTAGATTTTTTTTACATTATTTTACAATGTGCTTACAAAGCCCATAAATACTGGGGTTTGCATATTATTCTATCAGCACCATGCCGTAAATTTTCAGCTGCGTAATGGGTCCTGTAATGACCTTCATATTAAAACCATTGTCGTTGGCAAGGGCAAAGACGTCAATGCCACAGGCTTCTAAAGAGGGGCGTGCCTTGGTGGGGTGTTCGCATTTTTTGAGGTTGCATTCATCACACAAGCGGCAGCGTCCAGCCTTTAAGGAAAAGGCACGGTAGTGGTTGGATAGAAAGGCGTCCTTTTCTACCTTTAGCAGCAGTTCTAGTAAATCGTTGCACAGCTGAATATCGATGGCGGTAAAATCATTGGCAGTAATTTCGGGGCAGTCAATGGTATATTCTACGATGATGCCATATTTGTATTCGGATAGGAAGCGCTGAGTTTCATCATATGAGGGGGCATAGGGCGGGCAGCAAAGGTTGGAGCCAAAGTTGGGGCAGCCATATTGGCATTTCATTCTAGTCCACAGACCAACCTTAACGGTAGAAATATCTACAACCTTGGTGGCGCTGGCGCCATAGGAAATTGCTTTTTCCTGCAGTATTTTTAAGTCCTGTTCTAATTGTTCGTTCATGTTCAGCCTCCATTATGGATTATTATTAATTGTTTAAATTATTATGTTTACGGTAATTATAGCATAAATGCTGCTTTATTGATAATAAAAAACAAGTATTACTATTTAGCGTAATGATAAAGAATATATACCTCTTTGTAAAATTTAATTGAGTAGTTATTATTTTAAAAGCATATTATTTTCTTGGTCAAGACAAGTATATGCTTTTATAGCATATTGTTTTTAGTATAATCAGTTTATTGTAAAAATTGCTTACTCTTTTTGTTGTTTGGGTGCTTGTGTATTTTTGCCTATACTTATCTAAAAATGCTATAATGGAGCTAGCTTTTAAATTAAAGGAGGGCGTACACATGTCTATTCGTGAGATTAGTTTTCCTTCTGCAAATGGCAGAGATACCATTAAGGCTTGGGCTTATAGCCCCTTGGGTAAGGTGCGTGGTATTATCCAAATTATTCATGGCTATGGCGAGCATTCTCGTCGTTATTTGCACATGATTGGCAAATTCCAACAGGCAGGCTTTGTTGTTTATGCTGACGACCATCTGGGTCATGGCAAGACTGGCTATGATGGAGGTCATTTAGGTGATCCTCATTCTGGTGGTTATATGACTTATTTGCAGGATGAAAAGCAGCTTCATGATATTGCTGTTAAGGACTATCCTGATGTTCCATATTTTGTTTTTGGTCATAGCTGGGGCTCCATGCTGGCACGTGCTTATGCTGCTCATTTTGGTGCTGATATTAAGGGCTTGATGCTTTGCGGCGTATGCTCCCAATGGAAGGGCTGCGAGATTCAATACAATAATCCTGAGTTTAAGGCTGCCTATGAAGCGGACCCCTACCAGCCATGTGGTGAATGGTTTGACAAGGTATTTATGGATATGACTGCACGTGTGGAAAATCCCAATGGTCCTGCGGACTGGATTGCCAATAATCCTGATATTGTTAGCGACCATGCAGGCGATATGTTCAATACCTTTGATACAACCTTGGAGCTGGCTTATGATTTTGTACAGCTGTATCATTTCATCGAAAGTGATGAATGGGCACCTATGGTTCCGCAGAATATTCCTGTTTATCTGATTGCTGGCGACCAGGACCCCTGTGGCAACTATGGCGAAGGCCTGTACCATGTGGCTAATCTTTTAGCTAATACCGGTCACAAAACTACTGTTAGAGCATATACCGGCTATCGTCATGAAATCCACAACGAGCTGGAGCTGCGTGATGAGGTTGAGGCTGGCTTGATTCAATTTATTGAGGATGCTTTAGTAAAATAAACTTAAAATTGCGGACCTGCGGGAAATACTGCAGGTCCGTTTTATATTTTAAGGGAGCTTTGCTTAGAACATGAAGTGTGCTTCAAGCTATGCTGTTTTAAATTAGCGATGGCTATATCTGCGTAAGCTTTGCTTTGAATAATACGGTGCCTTATGATTTGCAGCAGCTTTGAGATAGAGGTTTTAGTAGCTGAAATATGTTAATAATAAAAAGAGCAAAGATTTTTCAAAAAAATTGTTGACAAATGCTTGAGCTTGCATTATAATTTCAACATCACTTCGGGGGCGTAGCTCAGCTGGGAGAGCACCTGCCTTGCAAGCAGGGGGTCAGGAGTT
>Garth_p1__coassemble_2820_pt1 | contig 6770 bp, 5 predicted proteins | sample Garth_p1__metabat2_high_PE_016 | metagenome-assembled genome bin Garth_p1
AGAACGGATTTGCAGCGTATGCGGAAGCAGTTACGCCCAGAGCCATAGCCATTGCTAATACTAAGGATTTTTTCATTGTAATTTCCTCCCTCAGGACTATAATTTTTTAAGCTTTATCTTTCCCTTGTTCAGAACACCCTCCAAGCAATAGCTGCAAACTGTAAGAGTTGCCTTGTTTCCTCTACAAGCAGTATCTTTCTTTAGGCTTTCTAATCGCAGGATTAACAAAACTTATGTGCCCATTTTACCATAATTTTACACCAATTGCAAGAAAATCTTGTACAACATTCAACATTTATCACGTATATACTGTAAACTTTAATTATTTTATTATAATCTTCAAATGTACAAATGCTTTTTCTTGACTATATAGTCTATTATAAAAATTTATTGATAATTAAAGTATATTATCAATAAGAAGTGTATATCACATTAATATACACTTCATTATAAAACTAACTAGCGCGCTTCATGTACGCATACAAAAAAGGGCGCGACCAAAGGTCGCGTCCTTAATTTTAAAACGTATTAACTTTATCCAAACCTTAGATTAGAAAGTGAATACTACTTCAGACCACAGAGTCTTAGCATCAGTGTTGCCTTCACGAGCTTCTAAGTCAAAGTATTTAACACCTGCAACGATGTTCTTAGCTAAGGTGTAGTTAGCACCAACTTCGTAGCCTTGGAAACCATCAGTGTCGCCAGCAGGCAGAGTAGCATAAGTATCTACAGTGTGATCATAGAAGGAAGCTGCTGCTTGATCATAGTAGTTAGCATACAGACCCCAAGAACCAACTTTAGCTGCAGAAGCACCGCCAAATTTCAAACCTACTACATAGCCATCGTCGTCTTTACCAGCTTCAACTGCATCGCCTTTAATATATTCAGCATTCAGTTTCAAGCCTTTAGTAATATTCAGAGCAGCACCTACTGCATAAATTTCTTCTTTGTCTTTTTGATCTGCTTTATAGTAGTCAGCAAATACATCAACTACGCCAAGCTTAGCGCCCAAATCTACAGCATAGAAACGATCTTCAGACATAGAGCTGAATTTGTCAACTGCCTTAGCACCCCATGCAGTCAGTTTTAAATCCTTGCCATAAGCCAATTTAACTGCATCAGAGGTGTTATCGATTACGTTACCAGCACGAACTTTAACATCTTGACGACCAGCAGTTACCTTTACACCACCAACACGGCCATCAACAAAAGCCCAGTTCAGTTTAGTTTCATCGTCGCCACCATTATCAACCTTCTCAACATTTTTCTCATCATGGAAAGTTTGAATATTTTGCAGACGAGCAGTGAAGCTCCAATCGTCATTGATTTGACCATTTACAAACAAACGAGTACGCAGAGCCGCTGCGGATTCTCCGCCATCAACGTCTTTGTAGTGTGCACGGATTTGGCCAGTGATTTTTACGTTGTCAGCTTTTTTCTCCAGGTTAGCTACGCGAACGCCCAGGTTGTCCAGTTCGTCAGCGAATTCAGCAGCCAGTTTGTCAACGTTAGCGCCGTTTGCCATAGCTTTTGCTACGATTTGAGCCATTTCATAACGGGTCATCAGTTTGTCGCCACCAAAGGTGCCATCGCCATAACCATCAACTACGCCTGCAGCTGCCAGTTCTGCTACAGAATCATATGCCCAGTGGCCAGCCGGAACGTCGGAGAACGGATTTGCAGCGTATGCGGAAGCAGTTACGCCCAGAGCCATAGCCATTGCGAGTACTAAGGATTTTTTCATAATAAATTTCCTCCTCTTTTCTCTGATTGTCAGAGACTTTTGAATTTATTTATTACAAAATTCCTCCAGATTAGCATTTTTCTTACAGTCCTGGTAAGAGTTGCCTTGTTTCCTCTACCTTGTAATACTTTAGCCTTTCCTTTGGAGTTTTATAATCAAGGGCGCGCAATAAAAAATGTACTTTGACTTTACAGTCTACATTCCTTACTGTTACGTATATTTTAAAATGCATTCACCAAAAATGCAAGTTAAATTTTCTTAAAATTCTCTAATTATTCATAAAATCATCAAAACTGTTACACATTTACAATTTCACCGCCCATAAACAGCCAAAAACGTTGTGTTTACAAGGCTTATTCCATCATATGAGCTATTGTTCACAATACAAGTTCACATTTATTACTCATTATTTTTAATAAAACTGTAACAATTCCACAACACAGAAAAACTTAGTAGTAAATATGCTCAGATATTAATGGTTGGTACTAATTTTTTAAATGAACTTGTGTATTTTTTCACACAAGTTCACACCCCACCACCGCTATCGCGGTCCCCCTCCCCTTAGTAAGGGGAGGCAAGAGTTCGCGTTACTCATTTTGTGTGCAGTGCAACGGATAAATTATTTCCCCCTTATTTCTTTCTTTTGTGCTCGTCCAGATATTGACCAACAATTTTTACTGCACAGTAATCGCCGCACATGGAACAGGCTTCATCATCCGCCTTGTTCTTTTTATTACGATATTCCACTGCACGTACAGGGTCAAGTGCCAGCTCCAGCTGTGCTTTCCAGTCCAGCTCTTTACGAGCCTTGGCCATTGCCAAATCCCATTCCCAAGCTTCCTTGTTACCTTTAGCCAAATCTGCAGCATGAGCAGCAATACGAGATGCAATAACGCCTTGGCGTACATCCTCCAAATCAGGAAGTCCTAAATGCTCTGCAGGTGTTACATAGCAAAGGAAGTCTGCACCGCTAACTGCAGCCAAGGTACCGCCAATAGCGCTAGTAATATGGTCATAGCCAGGTGCTACGTCCGTTACCAAGGGTCCCAGTACATAGAAGGGTGCACCATGACAAATACGTTTTTGCAGCTGCATATTAGCTGCAATTTGGTTATAGGGTACGTGGCCAGGTCCTTCAACCATAACCTGCACGCCTCTATCCCAGGCACGTTGTGTCAGCTCGCCCAAATTAAGCAGCTCTTGAATTTGCGCTCTATCAGTTGCATCGGCAATACAGCCCGGACGCAGTCCATCGCCTAAGCTGATGGTTACATCATATTCCTCGCAAATATCAAGAATTTCATCATAGTATTCATAAAGTGGATTTTCTTTATCATTGTGCAGCATCCAACCAGTGATAAAGCTGCCGCCACGGCTTACTACGTCCATTACACGACCTTCATCCACCAACGCCTTCAGTACCTGACGGTTAATGCCACAGTGAATGGTCATAAAGTCTGCACCATCCTTAGCCTGCTGACGAATAACATCAAAAATATCCTCTTTAGTCATTTCTACAACAGCGCCACGCTTTTTAATGGTCTCAACTGTGATTTGATAAATAGGCACAGTGCCTACCATAACGGTGGACGCATTAATGATTGCCTGACGAGAAGCACTAATATTATTGCCAGTGGACAGGTCCATAACAGAGTCTGCACCCGCTGCAATGGCTGCCTCCAGCTTTTTCAGCTCCGGCTCCGGGTCAGGATAGCTACTAGATGTACCAATATTAGCGTTTACCTTAACCTTCAATCCCTGGCCTACGCCTCTAGGAATTAAGTTTTTATGATTAACATTGCAGCAAATTGCAATAGTGCCCTTCGCTACGCCCTCGCGGATAAATTCAGGAGAAAGTTTTTCCTGCTCCGCTACGATTTTCATTGCGTCTGTAATAATGCCCTGACGAGCCAGCTGCATTTGTGTTGCCATTTAGGTCACGCTCCTTATCTTGCTTTTTGCATCAAAAAAAAGCCGCTCCCCTACGGAAACGGCTGGTTAGTCTCTGGCAAATCCAAATCTATCGCTTTCCTACGCCGGTATTATCCGTAATCAGGTTCAAAGGGTCGGACATTGTCCTCTCAGCAAAATTGCGCCCCTAGCGGTCATTATGCAATTATACGCTTACTTTATCACGAATGTCTGCTTTTAGCAAGAAAAATAAATGTGTCAAAAAAATCAGCTTCCTGCCTTAGATAAAGCAAGAAGCTGATTTCTATTTTACTATATCAATTTTAATACCAGAGGCCTTCATCATGTCCTCTGCCAGCTTATCAGGATACGGGTTGGCGTACACAATACGCTCAATACCTGCATTGATTAAAATTTTAGTGCAAACAACGCAAGGCTGATGGGTGCAGTAAACAGTGCCGCCATTTACGGATACACCATGATAGGCAGCCTGTACTACAGCATTCTGCTCAGCATGAATTCCACGGCACAGCTCGTGCATTTTGCCAGACGGTACATTTAGCTGCTCACGCAGGCAGCCAACCTCTGCACAGTGGGTCAAGTCCTTGGGTGTACCATTATAGCCAGTTGCCACAATTTGGCGGTTTTTGACAATAACAGCACCTACACTGCGTCTTAGGCAGGTGGAGCGAGTGCTTACCACCTTGGCAATCTCCATAAAATATTGGTCCCAATCGGGTCTGCTTTTAGCTTCCATGATTTTACAGAGTACCAAAAATTCTGTCGCCAGCATCACCTAAGCCAGGAACAATATAGCCATGCTCGTTCAGGCATTGGTCCAAAGCTGCGGTATAGATAGGTACATCAGGATGTGCAGCGTTCAGCTTTTCTACGCCCTCAGGAGCTGCAACAAGGCACATAAAGCAGATGTTATGATAGCCGCGTTTTTTAATTTGGTCAATAGCTGCAACAGCGCTGCCGCCAGTTGCCAGCATGGGGTCAACCACGATGGTATAAGCATCTAAATCCTTAGGCATTTTACAGTAGTATTCCATAGGCTCTAAGGTCTCTTCGTTACGGCTCATACCGATGTGACCAACATTAGCCTCAGGAAGAACGGTCAGTACGCCCTCCATAAAGCCCAGGCCTGCACGCAGGATGGGAACAACGGTAACAGAGTCTTTAATTTTATGGCCCTTAGTTGTGCACAAAGGAGTGGTTACCTCAACCTCTTCAACAGGGATGCTTTTAGCAGCTTCAAAGGTCAGCAGCATTGCTACCTCGCCAATAGCACGACGGAAGGATGCACAATCAGTGTTGGCATCACGCAGAACGGTCATTTTTTCCTTTAACAGGGGATGATCTACAATAGTAATCTGCATTATCAAATTCCTTTCTTTTCAACTAAATTTGCTTACGCAAATATGTGAAGATTCTGTTTATTTTACTTTTAAAGACACCGCTCCCATAGTGAGAGCGGTGATTTTTTATTTATTACAGATTGGGATACATGGGATATTTAGCGCAAAGTGCAGCTACACGCTTAGCAGCCTCTTCGTGCTTAGCAGCATCCTCAGGATTATTCAGCACCAGGCCGATAATAGCTGCAATTTCACGGAAGTCTTCTTCCTTGAAGCCACGAGTGGTAGCAGCAGGAGTGCCTAAACGCAGACCGCTGGTAACAAAGGGGCTAGCAGGATCGAAGGGGATGGTATTTTTGTTGCAGGTAATACCAACTTCATCCAGCAGGTGTTCTGCAACCTTACCAGTCAGGCCTTGGCCACGTACGTCAACCAGCACCAGATGGTTATCGGTGCCACCGGAAACAAGACGGAAGCCTTCTTTAACTAAAGCTTCAGCAAATGCCTTTGCGTTTTTAACGATGTTTTCTTGATATTCCTTGAATTCAGGCTTCAGAGCTTCGCCGAAGGCAACAGCCTTAGCAGCGATGACATGCATCAAAGGACCACCTTGAACGCCAGGGAAAATAGATTTATTAATTGCCTTAGCATATTCCTCATTGTTGGTCAGAATCAGACCGCCACGAGGACCACGCAGGGTTTTGTGAGTGGTGGTGGTTACAACGTCAGCATAGGGCATGGGGCTGGGATGAAGGCCAGCAGCAACCAGGCCAGCAATGTGAGCCATATCTACCATAAAGATTGCGCCTACGCTATGAGCGATTTCAGCGATACGAGCAAAATCAATTACGCGAGGATATGCACTAGCACCTGCAACGATGATTTTAGGTTGGTTTTCCTTAGCGATTTTTTCCATTTCATCATAGTCGATTACTTCGGTTTCCTTGTTTACGCCATAGGGAACAACCTTAAAATATTTACCGGAAATGTTTACCGGGGATCCATGGCTCAGGTGACCACCTTGGGACAGGTTCATACCCATGATGGTATCGCCAGGCTGCAAAAATGCAAAGTATACAGCCAGGTTAGCATTAGCGCCTGCATGAGCTTGGACATTGGCAAATTTAGCATTAAACAGCTTTTTAGCACGTTCAATAGCCAGGGTTTCTACTTTATCTACGTATTCGCAGCCGCCATAGTAACGATGACCAGGATAACCCTCTGCGTATTTGTTGGTCAGAACGGTACCCATAGCTTCCATTACAGCGGGAGTTACAAAGTTTTCGGATGCAATAAGCTCAATTTTGTTTCTTTGGCGGTTCAGCTCTTCGTTAATATAGCCATTGAGCTCAGGATCCGCAATAGCCAGTTTGTCTAAGTTCATGTTATTCTTCCTCCTCATTTTCAAAAAGGTCAATTATCTGCTTGCAGGATATTTAGCACGCTCGCCACCAATAAGGGGCGGACGAGTTCTGGCCGCAGTAAGCACTGCCTCGCCAATCAGCTTGTGCTGCAGTCGTACAGGAACTGCTACTCTCTTTAGGTGCATACCTATAAGAGTTTGACCAATATCCATACCTAAATGACCTTGAATAGTCTCTACAACAACAGGATTAGTAAAGTTTTCGTAGGCAGCAGTACCCATTGCACCGCCTGCGTGAGGCATGGGACGCACGGTTACCTCTGTCAGATCGTATTTTTCCATTGCCTCTTCTTCAACTACAAGGCTGCGGTTTAAATGCTCACAGCATTGT
>Garth_p1__coassemble_4097_pt1 | contig 5017 bp, 5 predicted proteins | sample Garth_p1__metabat2_high_PE_016 | metagenome-assembled genome bin Garth_p1
TCACATATTGTTCAGCCCCTAAAGACTGATGAGCTACAAATTAGAGCAATTTGTTAATTTTCTCTGCAGTTTCATGCAGTGCATCTGCAGCACTCATTTGACCGCCCAGGATGATGTCACGAGCATCAATCAGCAGTTGTTCAGCTTGCAGACCATTTGCACCAGGGAAGCTTGCCCATTTAGTAACCAGAGGCATCATGTTCAGAGCCATTTGGATGTTTTTGTTTTCATCAACCAGCTTCTTGAAGCCATTAGGATCTTCAGCTACACCCTTGCGAGGCGGCAGATAGCCAGTACCAGTACTCCATTTAGCCAGAGCAGCAGGAGATTCCAGATATTTGATGAACTCAACAGCAGCCTTTTGCTTTTCAGCATCCTTAGAGAATACCATCAGGAAGTTACCACCAGCAGGAACCTTTACTTCTTTGCCTTCAAATGCGGGGAACGGTGCTGCCATTACAGGGAATTTAGCACTCTTCTCAAAGTTAGCACGTTTACCAATGGTGGTGCAAACCATACCCAGTTTACCACTCAGATAAGCTTGGAAGCCTTCCTCATTGGTAGCATGCAGACCAGTGCCATTTTTAACCATGTTAGCAATTACTTCGTACGCTTCTGCAGATTCCGGAGTATCGAAAGCTGCAACAACTTTGCCGTCAACCTTTTTCAGCATTTGACCGCCATTAGATTCAATCAAAGCCTGTTGAGTCCAGTTATCAGCATATTCTTGCATGAAGAAGCCGGTGTTACCAGTTTTATCTTTGATAATTTTTGCAGCTTCAGTTACCTCTTTCCAGGTTTTAGGCGGATTTTCGGGATCCAGACCAGCTTGCTTGAAGATTTCAGGATTGTAGAACAGAACGGGAACACTTACAGAATAGGGTAAACCTACTTGTTTGCCACTTTCAGTTTGAGCCAGCTCTAAAACGTTAGGCAGGAAGTTGTCCTTCATGAAGTTTTCATCGCCAGCGTTTTTGAAGGCCTCGTTCAGGTCAGTATATTTGAAGTTTTCATCTGCATAGTTCAGGAAGGAGTAACCCATTTGTACTACGTCAGGGTTCTTGCCAGAAGCCATAGCAGCTTGAAGATTTTGGGTCAAGCCTTTGTACATATCAGGGTTATATTTTTCAATAACTTCGATATCCGGGTGAGTTTTGTTGAAATCAGCAACCAGCTCTTTAACTGTTGCGCCGCCAAAGCTTTCTGCAGCAACGTGCCAGTATTCGATTTGTACTTTTTTACCAGAGCCAGCTTTATCAGCCTTCTTGTCGCCACCACAGCCAGCCAGAGCGCCAACAGCAAATAAGGAAACCAGGCCTGCAGCTAAAATCTTTTTCAATTTCATCCTTGTTATACCTCCAATACTTTTAATGAAATACTATGACCAATATACCGGGACATCATGGCGGGACGTTTTTGTCACCCCCGGGTTGACTTTGTCACAACTATTTCACAATTAGAACAAATTCATTGTAGTATCTAAGCATCACTTTTGTCAAGTCTCTTTTAGCAAAATTAGAAATTTTTTAATGTTAAAGCAAGCAACCCACATCATTAAGTCTTATATTTTTATACTTAAAATTAACTTGCCAGTAACCATTACCATTTTACTACAGTTTTACAAAAGTAAACTTTTTCTTCATATGGCGCGGGACACTTTTAGACCACACCCTATTTTTACTATGCAAGATGCAGACTTATTGTAATATTTCCGCGTAAAAACCAAAGCAGATTTATGTAAAAAAAATGTAAAAATTTATCAATAATTATCCGTTAAAAATAGTCTATCTAAATCCTATCATTCTCGCTATCAGGATAAATTTAACTAATTTTTCTTAGAAAATATCAATAACGCATAATATTGTATGACAATCACCTTAGTGTAAAGGTGCTAATCTGCTGTATTTATGCAAAAAAGAGGCTGCCGTACAAAATGTACGACAGCCTCTTTTTAATTTCTGTTCTGTCTAAAATAGTTAAAACTAATTAATTGCTATATCAATTACAGACGAACAACATTAGCAGCTTGCTCACCGCGGTCACCATTAACTACATCGAACTCTACTGCTTGACCTTCCTCCAGGGTTTTGAAACCGTCAGCCTTGATAGCGCTGAAGTGAACAAACAAGTCTTTACCGTCCTCGCGTTGGATGAAGCCGTAGCCTTTTTCAGCATTAAACCACTTTACTTTGCCAGTCATGTCTGGTCCTCCTAAAAATCATTTTAGTTGCCAAGGCAACTATTGTCCATTATAGACTACTCAGGAGATAAAAGCAAATAATTTTCAGAATTTTTATAATTTTAGCTTTTATACGCTAATTTTTCAAAAAATTCTCACATAGACGCAATTTTTCTTCTCGTTTTAAACGCTTAATTGCAGCTTCCCTACGCAAAGCAGCTTCTTTATCTGGAAGCTCTTCCTTGTATACCAGCTCTAATGGTCCACGTCCACGAGTATATTTTGCGCCTTTGCCTGATTGATGCATAGCCAGACGATGCTCAATATCATTAGTCCAACCAGTATATAGGCTACCATCCTTACAACGGAGCATATATACATAGGCAGCCATTTATTTTACTACCTCTACCTTTTCCATAACAACCTTATCCTTCGGACGGTCGCGGAAATCAGTAGGAACTGCACCAATAAGACGAACAACATCCATGCCTTCAACAATTTTGCCAAAGATTGCATGGTGGCCATTCAGCCAAGGAGTAGGAGCTAAAGTAATGAAGAATTGGCTGCCGCCAGTGTTTGGACCAGCATTTGCCATGGACAGAATGCCTTCGTCGTCATGCTTTAAGCCTTCGCCAAATTCGTCTTGAATTTTGTAGCCAGGGCCACCCATACCAGTGCCAGTAGGATCGCCACCTTGAATCATAAAGTCTTCAATAACACGGTGGAAAATAACACCATCATAGAAACCTTTTTCAGTCAATTCGATAAAGTTTTTAGTAGTCAGGGGAGCTTTATCCTCGAACATTTCTGCTACGAAAACACCCTTATTAGTGGTAAATTTGATTTTTCTGTTTTCAGCCATGCTAAAAAACCTCCTAATATATTACTTAATATTTAATTATTTATTGACTTTACTAGCCAAATCAACAACCATAAACACACCACAGCCAATAGCTGCCATAAATGCAGGAATCATAGACAAAGCCTGTGCATTACCATGCATCAGTGCCAAGCTAAAGCCAGCCATCAGGAAAAAGCCTTGTGCAGACTGCAGACGCTTAGGCAGCAGGCGCTTGCCATTCTTATCACCCTTAGCTTGAACATAGGAAGTCATTCTAAGCTCAGGTAGGAACAGAACGAAGGTAACGCCCATCAAATAGATATAGTAGATATGCAAAGCATTATCGCCTACACCATAATTAGCAAATATCAGACATGCTAAAGCTATACCAGCTAAATACAGACTACGGAAATATCCTGCAGTAATTTGACTTTCTAAAATGTACGCAGCACCTGTAAGCAACGGATACGCCCAACAGCCTTCTCTGCCAAGCCAAGCTGCTATGCCAATCATAATTACGTTATCTGCAATGCGGTGGCGATCACCAGAGGAACGGTTAAGCATACGCAGAATAAAGAGCAGCCACAGCATCACAAGGAAATTACCTTCACCTAAAAAGAAGTAGGCAACTACAGTCAAGCCACCACCAATAATACCACCCATTTGTCTGTCCGGGTCCAGTTCCTGCGCAATCATATAGCTTAACAAAAAGCCCAATGCGCAGCCTACACCTGCTACAACAGCATCAGCAGAGCTCATGCCATTCATAACATTCCATAAGGTCATTGCTACAGAAATAGCAACAGTACAAACCATGGCAGCCTTTGTAATTGAATCCTCAAAATTAATAGGTCGTCCCAAGCCTAAATATGCTGCAACGCCTGAAGGATTATACACTGTACCAAAATCGCCAGCGTATTTATTACTTTTCTTTGACATCTCATCATCCCTTACTTAAAATTTTGAATCCTATATATTATATCATACTCAGCTTTTTTACAAAACATATTTTTCTACTACATGGACACACTAGTTATATGCTTTCTTAGATATTATTCAATATATAGCATGGTTTACTTTATTCTTATATTCGAACACTACATGGAAATACTTTGTAAAATTATCATTACATTAACAATTTAATACCATCAAAACGAACCATCCATAATCCTCTATTGCACCATATTCATATCGTTTAATGTGTATCTATCCCCCTAGGAAATACTGTTATAGTATTAAATTAAATAAAGTTATTCAGATAACACGTATATATTGCAGGAAAAATGCATATTTTATAGAATATCAACTTTAAAGTGCTATAGCACATTATTCTGACAACATCGAAAGGAGCGCCCCTATGAAAGAATTTGTCAAAAAATATTTAACTGAACATTATGAGAATTATGTAAAGGATTTAGAAACCTTAACTAATATTGACTCAGGTAACGGCGACCGTGAAGGTACTGAAGCAGCCAACAAATTTGTAGCTGCTAAAATGGAAGCCCTTGGCGCAACTACTGAATTTAGATATAACGACAGAGCGTGCCATCTTATCTCTCGTTTGAAGGGCGAAGGCAAATGGACTGTGCTCCTTGTTGCTCACGTAGATACTGTATTTAAAAAGGGCGAAGCTGCACGCCGTCCCTTTACTGTTGATGAAAACAACTTTGCCTGGGGTCCTGGCGTAGGTGACGACAAGGCTACTGTTGTAGAGGTTATTTACGGTTTGCAGGCTCTTAAGGAGGCTGGCTTTAAAAACTTTAAGGAAATCATTTACTATACTAACGGCGAAGAAGAGGGTGGCTCTAAAACTGCAGAGGACATTGTAGCAGAGCTGTCTCAGCAATCCGATTTTGCTATCATTATGGATGTTGCTCGTCCTAACTGGGGCATTGTAACCCAACGCAAGGGTAATGCAAAATACCGCATTGAGGTTAAAGGTGTTGGCGGTCACCACGGCAATGCGTCTCAGGAATGTGCCAACGCTATTCATCAGC
>Garth_p1__coassemble_8421_pt1 | contig 2720 bp, 3 predicted proteins | sample Garth_p1__metabat2_high_PE_016 | metagenome-assembled genome bin Garth_p1
CTGCAGCACGAGTAATAATAAATTGCAGCTCCTCAGGCTTGTAAAACTCTAGACGACACTGCACACCAAAACGGTCCCTAAGCGGTGCTGCAATGGCACCTAAACGTGTTGTTGCACCAATCAAGGTAAATTTAGGCAAATCAAGACGCACGCTTCGAGCAGCAGGCCCCTTACCTATAATAATATCTAACGCATAATCCACCATTGCAGAATAAAGAATTTCTTCAACAGTCTTGGACAAGCGATGAATCTCATCGATAAAAAGTACGTCATTGTCGCCAAGATTAGTTAAAATAGCAGCCAGATCACCCTGCCTCTCAATAGCAGGACCACTGGTTACACGAATATTTACATTTAATTCGTTGGCAATAATATTAGCCAAGGTAGTTTTACCAAGGCCAGGAGGACCAAATAGTAAAACATGGTCCAGAGCCTCATGGCGAGCAGCTGCAGCCTGAATAAAAATCTGCAGATTGTCCTTGACCTGATTTTGGCCAATATATTCCTTTAAAAGCCTAGGACGCAGGCTGTATTGCCAACCATCAGCCTCCTGCTCTCCACCAGCTATAATTCTGTCGTCAAATTCCATACCGGACTCCGTTTCTCAATTCAGCACTCAAATTTATTGTTTCTTTGCAAAAAGCTTCAGGGCCTGACGTAAAATATCCTCGCCCTTTAAGCTGCTGCAATTGGGAATTTCTTTCAAAATTGGCATAATTTCACTATTACTGTAGCCTAAAGATGTTAATGCTTCAATAGCCTCAGCAACGGCTCCACTGCCACCATTTTGGGCAGTATCAGTAAAATCTGCACCAGCATCTTCGGTTAAGCCAAGTCCACCAACCTTATCCTTAAGCTCTAAAAGCATTCTTTCTGCAGTCTTTTTACCAATACCAGGCAGCTTCACCAGAACCTTTATATCCTTAGACTGAATAGCTAAATAGAAGGCATCGGGCTTTACAGAAGATAATATTCCTAACGCCATTTTGGGACCTACACCGCTAACCGTTAAGAGCAGCTGGAACAAATCATAATAATCCTGACTCAAAAAGCCATAAAGTAAGATAGCATCCTCTCTAACAGCAGTGTGAACATGCACACGAATTTCCTTACCAACGGCTAGCTGTGCCAAATGGGCGGCAGGCATAAACACTCTATACCCAACTCCGCCTGCAGTATCAATTATGCAATTGTCCGTACCTAAAAAGGCAACCTGTCCCTTAATAGCACCAATCATTTATTTTCCTCCTATGCTTAACGCCCCTCCTGCCATCTACGGGTAGATGCTGTATTTAATCCACAAATAGCCGCAGCTAAAGCATCGGCAACATCATCAGGCTTAATCTTTTGCCTGATATTAAGCAAATGCATGACCATATAAATTACTTGCTCCTTAGTAGCACTGCCTGTACCAACTACGGACTGCTTAATCTGCATTGGCGTAAACTCCATTACTGGTATCCCTTTGTTAGCAGCTGCCAATAACACTACACCACGTGCCTGACCAACAGGAATAGCAGTAGTTACATTTCTATTGAAGAACAGCTTTTCCACACTCATTACATCAGGCTTAAAATGGTCTATAAGCTGCGAGATATCCTCGTAGATTTTTTTCAGGCGCAGCTCTGGAAGCATATCCTTATCCGTAAGCACAGCACCATAATAAACTGGGCGAAGCCGGTTTCCCGTCATATCCACCAGTCCGTAGCCGCAAATAGCTGTGCCCGGGTCAATTCCTAAAACCAGCATTTTGTCCTCCTATGCTATTACAAGCACCTACTAAGGCACTTTGTAGATAGAAAAAGCAGGCAGTTACCTGCCTGCTTACTTTTAAATTACTCTTCGTCTTCCGGCAAGTCTGCGTTGGTGTATACGTCCTGTACGTCATCGCAGTCATCCAAAGCGTCCAGCATTTTTTGAACTTTTTCAGCATCCTCATCGGAAAGCTCTGCCATGGTATCAGGAACCATTGTGATTTCGGACATAGCTACTTCGATATTGTTGTCAGCTAAAGCTTTTTCAACAGCATCAAAAGCATCCGGAGTGGTGATGATTTCGAAACCATCTTCGCTGCTCTTAATATCTTCAGCGCCAGCATCCAAAGCAATCATCATCTCGTCTTCTTCAACGCCTGCTTCAGCACTAACTGCAAAGATACCCTTTTGTTGGAACATGTAGCTTACACAGCCGCTTGCACCCAGGTTGCCGCCGTATTTGCTAAATACGTGACGAACGTCAGCAGCAGTACGATTACGGTTATCAGTCAGGCAGCTAACCATCTTAGCTACGCCTGCAGGACCATAACCTTCATAGGTAATCTCTTCAAAGCTTTGACCTTCCAAAGCACCAGCACCTTTTTGAATAGCACGTTGAATATTATCTTTAGGAATATTGTTTGCTCTAGCTTTAGATAAAGCAAGCTTCAGCTTCATGTTGCCGGTAGGATCGGAACCACCCATACGAACTGCAATGGTAATCTCTCTGCTGATTTTAGTAGTGATTTTGCCGCGCAGTGCGTCAGCCTTACCCTTTTTATGTTTAATATTGGCCCATTTAGAATGTCCTGACATACTTAAATTCCTCCAAACTTATATAATAACTGTATTTTAAACATGTACCATAATATTTTACCACTTACTGCCATTTTAGGCAACCTTTAACGTTATATTTTACTTCATTAAAACACAATCTACTAGCTATAATAACCTATAATATCAACC